>JAEEGJ010006996.1_pt1 | contig 33050 bp, 24 predicted proteins | sample 8958761 | NCBI WGS metagenome assembly JAEEGJ01 (sample SAMN16246546, study PRJNA631951) | gut metagenome | biome: gut microbiome; feature: rumen; material: RS-attached | host: Bos | place: Iran: Karaj | collected 2018-10
CCGGAATCATGGCGGATGAAATGGCACTCGGTACATTTAACAATAAGACTACGGCGGTACGTGTGATTCCTGTTCCGGGCAAGAAGGTCGGAGATCAGGTCGAGTTCGGCGGACTGCTCGGATATGCACCGATCATGGAAGTAAATACGGCTTCATCGGAGGCGTTCATCTCCAGAGGAGGACGTATTCCTGCGCCGATCCACAGTATGCGTAACTGATCTGATTTGTTTCTGCAATGAGAAGACAGCGTTTGACGAAAAAACTGATAATTGGCACCCTTTCTTTGGAACTGCTGATGCTGGTTGTTTTGATTGTTTGTCTTGCGCTGTTTTCATCTTCGGACGATCAGAAGAATCTGCTTTCCCGTACGTTCCAATCTTCTGATTTCATTCATTTGAAGTCTTCGGAAGATAACCTCTCGTTAGACGACGCAGTGCCTTTGACATCTGACGGTTCATCGCTATTTACTTTGAGCGGTGAGTCGGTCAAGGCGGTTACCAGACCTTTTTCACTTCCTTCCGGAAACTATGTGGTTTCTGTACGGTACACCTGTCATGAGAATGCCAATCTGGTCTTTCTTTACTCAAAGTCTCTGTCCCGGAATAGTGTTGAGAATGCGGATCAGGCGGTAAGACCGGATTATCGTTCCGACAGCCTCAGTTTCGGATTTACGCTTCCGTCACAGGTGGATGATCTGATGCTGTGCTTTACCTGTGATGATACTGAAGGGTTTTCAATACTTCAGGTGGAAGTTAATGAGGTATCCGTATCTGCTCCGTTGCCTGTCCGGCTTTTTTCATCTGCGTTGATCTGGGCATTCTTCTGCGCGGTTTTTGATCTGTTACTGTATCTTTTTATCTGTTATCCGGAGAGAAGAAAACACTATATTATTCTGACGGGAGCTGCGATACTTGCTTCACTACCGGTTTTGATTCCGTCTTCCTATCTGCGCTGTGCGGATGATCTGCCTTTCCATATTCTGAGAATATTCGGCATCAGAGACGGCTTTACGCGTGGTGTTCCGTGGGTCAAGCTTCAGACGAACTGGTATAACGGTTACGGTTATATTGTCGGCGCATGTTATGGGGATCTGCTCCTTTATCTGCCGGCTCTCGGAAGCGCAGCCGGGTTGAGCATGAATCTATGTTACCGGCTCTTCGTTCTGTTTGTGAATGGATTAACAGCGGCCTCTGCGTACTATTGCTTCAGCAGGATGTTCGGCAGAAGACCGGCAATTGCGGGAAGTGTCGTATATGTATTTCTGATCTACAGGATCGCGGATATCTATCACCGGGCGGCTGTCGGTGAGTATTGCGCGATTGCTTTCCTGCCGTTTATCGCCTTAGCGGTTTATCTGCTGTATAAGGATCAGTATCTGAAATCGACTTGGATGTTTGTGGTCGGTTTTACCGGAGTCGTAAATACGCACACAGGATCGATGGCGATGCTTCTTTCAGTTCTCGTGGTGTATATGCTCATTGATTTCCGAAGGACATTTGTCGCTGCACGCATCCGTTCCCTTGTGATCTCCGCCTGTGCGGTTCTTCTTGTGAATCTGTCTTTTATTGTTCCGTTTATTGATATGGTATCCGGAAACAAGCTGAGAGTTATGGAAGAAAACGACTATGCCATGATCAGTAAGAGCGGCCTGGCGTTTAATTCTTTCTATCATGAATCCGGAAAACTGAATTACTTTTTCCTCGGCGCGCTCTATGTTCTTGCATTACTTTTAGTGGCATCGCAGCTTGTCCTGCCGAAGATATTGAGATCCGCGAAAAGCACTGATAAAGAAGCCGAAGGCTCATCCTCAAAGTTCGGTGATTTCTACAGATACCTGATCCTGACTGTGATCATGCTTTTCTTATGCACGAAGTACTTCCCGTGGGGAGTAATTACGAAGATCCCTGTCCTGAACCTTCTTCCGGCAAGTATCCAGTTCCCGTGGAGATACCTTGCTTTTGCCGGAGTATTTATTGTTCTTCTGATCTGTGAGACGATCCGGCTTACTATGGATAACAAAGGCTTTTCCCGACATGCAGGGAAGATCCTGATCGCATCATCTGTGGTGATCGGTACGGTATTCGGTTGTTTGCAGTATTTTTCCTATGTGAAAGTGAACTACAATTCTGAGTACAATATCCGTTCTGAAACATGCTCGCAGCATGAGTATCTTCTGTCAGATACCGATATTCACGATGTCGGAAGCGACTATATCACATCCGGAGAGGTGAAGGTATCCGATTATGCGAAAGACGGGGATCGCATCACTTTCTCTTATACCTCTGATTCAGATGGTTATGTCGATCTTCCGCTGTTTAACTATTCTCATTATGTTGCGGAGTACTCGGAAGGGGATACCGGAAAGTATCAGTCTATCGATATCGAAAATGGAGAGAATAACCGTATCCGTATCCCGGTTGGAGAAAATACAGACGGACATATCCGCGTTCATTTCCAGGCTCCGGTCTACTGGGGGATTGCTCTTACCGTAAGCATTCTGAGTGTGGCGGGATTAACGGTTTTTACTGTCCGGAAAATAAGAAAGAAGAATAGCGGAGAAGAGGGCGTGCCGTCATGAACGGTTGGCTTTAAAGGCACGCTTGTGTGCATACATGATCTCATCCGCTTCCTGCATGCAGGTAACGATATGACTGGTATCTCTGCCTTTTAATTCAGAAATGCCGATGCTGGCATGGACTTTGAAAGGCTTTCCCGAGCTGGAGGAAATCTCTTCCAGCATACTCTTTACCTGAGACGCATATTCCTCGCCGCGGCCGGAAGTGTCAGAGAGAAGAACGGCACAGAATTCATCTCCGCCGAATCTGGCACAGAACTCGTTTTCTTTCAGGCAGGACTGAAGGACCCTGGAAATCTCGGAGAGTGCGAAATCTCCCTCGGAATGCCCGTGGATATCGTTAATCGTCTTGAGGTTATCCATATCAATACTTGCAATGCTGATGACGGTTTCATCCGGAGTGCTTGTAAGGATCTCCTGTAGCGCGTTTTCAAAGCCTCTTCTGTTGTAAAGACCGGTGAGCTCATCTGTCTGGGAGAGACGTGTGATCTCGGCAATGACACCGAATTTCTTCTGAAGATAGCAGGTCTCAATTGCGGAAGAAAGCGTACTGATATATGTATAGGTCAGAGAGTTCGGCCATTGCTGCTCGTTGGGCTTAAGTACCAGATATCCGTAATCTTTATTCTTGAAGAAGAGAGGATATACGATATATACGCCCGGAGTATCTGTTTCAAAGCATTCCTTCGGTAGGAGATTTTTTCTCTTGAAGGTCTCATTCACGGCTTCTGCCTGTCGTCTGTTTTCTTCATGCATGATCTGCAGAAGGATCATGTTATCCGTAAATGGTTTTCCCGGTTCTTCGGAGGAGAATACTGGATCGGATTCGTCACCGTAACAGATGTATCCCGTCTCGCATCGGAGTGTATGGAAATAGTATGTAGCTACGGACAAAGCACTGTCGATATCGAGTGTGTTCTGATAATCCGCCGTGATTCTTCCGGATTCGCGTAGCAGGAACTCTTCTTCGGCGATAGTTTTATAGATCTGATCGACATCCCGGCTGATGATCTGTTTACCACAGCCGCAGCTGGCGCGGAAATTGATCACGTCAGATAGAGTGATCAGCTTGTCCGGATGTTTTCCTTCCTTAATATCGTTGATCAGACGGAAAGCCGCTTCCGCGTACTGCTCGGGACGGATCGTAACGGTAGTAAGAGAAGGAGTGGTATCTTCGCCTTCTTTGATTCCGTCAAATCCGCATACGCAGATGTCTTCAGGCACACGAACGCCGCGTTTCTTGAGTTCCTCACAGATGGACAGCGCCATATAGTCATTCGCACAGATGATAGCCTGCGGATAAGATCTTCTGCCCTGCATGAAGAAATCCAGTGCTTTTGCACCGCGGTTACGCCAGTAGTTACCTTCGAAAATCGTATTGGCATCGATCGAAAGCCCGCTGTCACGCATAGCATTGACGAAGCCTCTCAGTCTATCCGGCGAGTCTTTATGCATGTACGGGCCGGACATATAGCAGATATCGGTAAAGTGATGAACATCGATAAAGTGACGTGTCATCTGGTACATGGTATCCCGGTTCTCGATCGAAATCGTGTAGAAATCCGGATGACCTGTCTGGATCAGGATCACGGGACATGTGGCGTTTGCCTTAACCAGCTCGTAGAACTCTCTGTCCATACCGTTGATATCAAATGATCCGGGAAGCGCGATAATGGCATCAAACGAGGAATAATCGGGAAGGTAAAGAATGTTCTTCTTGCCGATCTCGGAAAGAAGATTGCGGCCGTATGGAGAAGTATAAGACCCATAAGAGGCGAAGATGATCACATCCATGTCGTTAAGCGAGGCAAGGTCAATGATGGCTTTCCCGAAATCTGTCTGGAAAACCTGAGTGATCTCACTCATGAAAAGACCGATCTTCTTGCGTGCCAAAACCATTCCTCCTGATGTGCTCTCATGCTGTCTATGATGCGATTATAACACCGAAAACCCGCTGACACCAATTTAGAGGGCATTATTTCCGAATTCTTTTCTCTTGCTTAACATTTTGAAATATGTAAAAATGCTTTTAGGGAGAAGAAGAGTCTTAAGGTTTGGGGGTATTTGATTATGTATAACAACAATCAAGGTGCGCCGCAGTACAACGACCGCGAAAAAGCGATCCTGGCAGAGAGAAGCAGATGGACACATGAGATGTCGGGAAAATGCAATACGCTGTTTGTAATCTCGATTATCAGCCTTATTCTAAGCGCTGTCGCTATTATTATGACACTCAGTGTTCTTACATCTTCAAGGCCAAGCTACAGCGATCTTAAAGATACGGCAACAGTACTCATCATTATGTATGTCGTTACTCTGGTTCTGAGTATAATCTATGGTGCTACGGTTCTTTCGATGGGCACGTACATGGATGATTTTTCCTCGGCAGGCGGACTATATATCGCTGCGCAGATCTGTACATTCCTGAAAAGTATTTTCGGATCCGGGAATGCACTCGGCTCGATCTGTAATCTCGTCGGGGCGGCCCTTTCAATTGCATATATTTTCAAATTCTGTGGAGGTATGATCAATTGCTTTGATGCAATTGATAATTACATGGCCGGCAGCTGGGAGTCATTTAAAACAACTTATCTTGTGGGAACCATCGGAACACTTGTCAGTGCTCTCGTATTAATTTCGCCCGGCCTTACCGGACTTGGATTTTTCGGAGTAATCGGGTTTGCTATCATGATGATTATTGTCGGTATCTGGCAGATTGTTCTTCTTCGTCAGTCTGCAAATGAATTTGCGGTTTACAGCAGCAGTCCGAAACTTCCCCGAACATCTTCGTCACCATCCGGCTCCGGTGTTTTTCATAATGTAAGTGTCAGTCCGGCAGGTGCGCCACCGGTAAGAAGGCAGGCTCCGCGTACTTCCATGAGCAGAACCGAAGCGGTTCAGAAAGCGGAAGAAATGAGAAGAAGACGTGAAGCAAAAGCAAATGGCGAGGTCCTTCCTGAACCTTCGGAGAAGAAGACATCCGGCTCGGGTTCTTTCAACGACGAACATGCGAATATCCAGCGGCTTAAAGAGTATAAGGAATTGCTGGATTCCGGCATCCTTACTCAGGAGGAATTCGACGCGAAGAAGAAAGAGCTCCTGGGAAAATGAGATAAAACATTATCTGAAAGAAAATAGGCAGTCCGTTACGAACTGCCTATTCTTTTTGCAATCTTTAAGTCGATAATTAATTCAGCGATTCGAGCGCCTTCTTAACGGTTTCCGGAGCAGGTGCGCCGGTGATAGTACGCTTATTGACGCAGGTCTGAAGCGAGATCGCATCGTAAACATCATCCTCGATCAGATCAGAGAATTGCTTAAACTCATCAAGAGAGAGCTTCTCAAGAGTCGTGCCGTGCTCGATGCAATAGTGTACGAGTTTTCCGGAGATCTCATGGGTGCTTCTGAACGGGATACCCTTTCTAACGAGATAGTCAGCCAGATCGGTAGCATTGGTGAATCCGCCGAGAGCGGCAGCTTCCATGTTGTCCTTTCTGAGTTTCATGGTTTTGATCATGCCTGTGAAAGGAACGAGAACCCCCTTGATCGTATCGATCACATCAAAGAGCGCTTCCTGAACTTCCTGCATATCCTTGTTATATGTCAGCGGCAGTCCTTTCATGGTGACGAGAAGGGAGATAAGGTCGCCATATACACGGCCGGTCTTACCTCGCGTAAGCTCCGCGACATCCGGGTTCTTTTTCTGCGGCATCATGGAAGAGCCTGTAGAATATGCATCATCGAGCTCGATGAACTTAAATTCCTGAGAAGAATAGAGGATGATCTCTTCGGACAGACGGGACAGGTGCATCATCAGAAGTGAAGCAAAAGATGCGAGTTCGATGGCCCAGTCACGATCAGCTACACCATCCAGTGAGTTCAGTGTGACACCGTTCATTCCGAGCTGGTCCGCGACAGCTTCACGGTCAAGCGGGTAAGTGGTGCCTGCGAGAGCGCCGGATCCGAGAGGTGAGATGTTTGTTCTTGCAATGGCTTCATCGAGACGGTCCATATCTCTGCCGAACATCTGGATATACGCCATGAGATAGTGGGCAAATGTGATAGGCTGTGCACGCTGGAGATGTGTGTAGCCGGGCATGTATGTCTCGGTATTGTCTTTTGCGATATCGATCAGTGTGTCGCGAAGTCCGCCGAGGAGAGACTGGATCTCTTTGGCTTCATCTACAGCATACAGACGCTGGTCAAGAGCAACCTGATCATTTCTGGATCTGCCGGTGTGAAGACGCTTGCCGGCATCCCCGATGCGGTCGGTCAGTTCTTCCTCAATAAACATATGGATATCTTCGGCATCCGAATCAAAGGTGAGCTTGCCGGAATCGATATCATCCAGAATGGAAAGAAGTCCTTCTTTGATCTTATCGGCGTCTTCCTGTGAGATGATGCCCTGTTTCGCAAGCATCTGACTATGGGCGACTGAGCCCTCGATATCCTGCTTATACATTCTGCAGTCGAAGGGGAGAGATGAATTGAAATCATTTACCGCTTTATCGGTCGCTTTCTCAAATCTTCCTGCCCACATTTTCTTAGCCATAGGTGATCCCTGCCTTTATCTCGATTTACTGGTCTATGATACCACAATTACAGACGGCGATGTAGTTTATATAAGTATTTGCATATGTATTGACAAAAATACCTTGTGTTCTATAATTGTGTTGCCTAAGGGGAAGCGGAATAACTGCTGATAGCAAGGTGTATATCTGATACGATACTTCTATGCTTAAGTTTGTTCACGTCTTTTGGGCGTGATTTTTTTGTTTAAAGGGGAGTTTTATATGGGAAACCGCGTAGCCGTGATCAGTGTGATCGTAGAAGAGAACGGGGATACGAATGAACTGAACAGCCTTCTTCATGAATATGGTCAGTATATCGTAGGAAGAATGGGGATCCCGTACAGAAACAGAAAAATCAACATCATCAGCGTAGTGATCGATGCTCCGCAGGATGATATCGCCACACTTTCCGGGAAGATCGGAAATCTCCCGAACATCAGCGTTAAAACCACATATTCTGCCGTAAAGGATGAAAAGGAAGGATAAGAACACATGTATAAGTATGACCCGAAATCATTGATTGCAGATGAGTTTATCAATGATGAAGAAATCAAGGAAACTCTGGCGTATGCCGAGGCCAATAAGAACAATTTCGAACTGATCGACGCGATCCTGGAAAAGGCTCGCCCGGGTAATCTTCAGGCAGCTGAGCACGGTACGGCTTTGACCCACAGAGAGGCGTCTGTGCTGCTGGCCTGTGAAGATCCGGAACGTATCAAGAGAATGTTTGAGATCGCAGAAGAGATCAAGCAGGCTTACTACGGTAACAGAATAGTGCTTTTCGCGCCGCTGTATCTCTCGAATTACTGCATCAACGGCTGCCTGTACTGCCCGTATCACGCGAAGAACAAGACGATCCCGAGAAAGAAACTCACCCAGGAAGAGATCCGTCAGGAAGTTATTGCTCTTCAGGATATGGGCCATAAGAGACTGGCGATCGAGGCAGGTGAGGATCCGAAAAACAACCCGATCGAGTATATCCTCGAGTGCATCAAGACGATCTACAGCGTTCACCATAAGAATGGTGATATCAGAAGAGTTAACGTAAATATCGCTGCGACAACAGTTGAGAACTACAGAAAGCTGAAAGAAGCCGGTATCGGCACATATATCCTGTTCCAGGAGACATATCATAAGGACAGCTATCTGAAGCTGCATCCGACAGGACCGAAGCACGATTACAACTATCACACCGAGGCGATGGACCGTGCGATGGAAGGCGGAATCGATGATGTCGGACTGGGAGTGCTTTTCGGTCTGGAACTTTATAAGTATGAATTTGCAGGACTTATCATGCATGCTGAGCATCTGGAAGCCGTACACGGTGTCGGTCCGCATACGATCAGTGTTCCGCGTGTAAAGCGCGCAGATGACATCGATCCGAACGAGTTTGACGGTGGTATCGACGATCAGACATTCGAAAAGATCATCGCTTGCATCCGTCTTGCGGTTCCTTACACAGGAATGATCATTTCTACACGTGAGAGCCAGCAAGTCCGTGAAAAGGCATTGAAGATGGGTATTTCCCAGATCAGCGGCGCCAGCAGAACTTCTGTCGGCGGATATACGGAAGAAGAGCGTCCGACGGATACGGAGCAATTCGATGTTTCCGACCAGAGAACGCTTGATGAAGTTGTCAGATGGCTGATGGAGACCGATCATGTACCGTCGTTTTGCACCGCCTGCTACAGAGAAGGCCGTACGGGAGACCGTTTCATGAGTCTTTGTAAGAGTGGCCAGATCCTCAACTGCTGCCACCCGAACGCGCTGATGACCTTGGCGGAGTTCCTGGTTGACTATGCATCCGAGGAGACCAAGAAGGTCGGCTGGGCTCTGATCGAGAAGGAACTTAAGAAGATCCCGAAAGATAATGTCCGTGAGGTCTGTGCTAAGCATATCGAGGAGATCAAGAACTCCAACAGCCGAGATTTCCGTTTCTGATTAAGAAGCACATGTATCTTTGATTTCGTTTTCTCCAATGTTACAATGAAATGGGCATTGGGAATATTGGGGAGAAGAAAATGGGTAATAGGTTCTGCTACGATGCATTTATCAGTTATCGTCATTGTTTTCCGGACAGTGAGATAGCGCAAAATCTTCAGAAAAAACTGGAAAACTTCCGTCTTCCGAAGGCAATCATCGAAAAGACCGGCAAGAAACGGCCTCTTCGCATTTTTCGCGATGAGACCGAGCTTTCCGTTGCCGATGATCTTTCAGATGCGATCTCAACTGCCCTCTGGGAATCAAAATATCTGATCTGCGTTTGTTCTCCCGAGTATCTTGACTCCGTCTGGTGTATGAAAGAGATCGAAGCCTTCCTACGATTTAATGACAGAAAACATATTCTTCTTGTTCTGGCAGATGGAGAGCCGGATACGGCATTCCCGGAGATTCTCACTTATGAGGAGCTATTTCAACTCGGCCCGGACGGACACCCTCAGAAATACAGACAATATAAAGAGCCTTTGGCAGCAGACTGCAGAGGAGATTCGTCCAAAGAAAGAAAAGCGAAGATAGATAGTGCGGTGGTACGTCTGGTTTCAGGTATCCGGGGACTTCCTTATGAGGAACTTGCACAAAGACATAGAAAGGAAGCCTATAATCGGGCAAGAAACCGTGTGCTTGCGGCTTTCGGCGTTCTTCTTGCGATCATTGCTGTAGGTGTATTTTTCTTGGTCCGTATCTCCAGGCAGAAGGCACAGATCTCCAGACAGCAGGATGAACTCACTGCTCAGAAGAACGAGATCGAAGAACAAAGAAACACCATACAGCAGAAGTATGCGGATTCTATGGCCGGTGTCTCGGAGAACCTGCTTCGAGATGGAAGAAGAAAAGATGCTGTATACGCGGCAAGAAGTGTTCTTCCGGATGAAGGTTCGGATGATTATAGTGAGAATTCCTTACGAGCTCTTTCCAATGCCATGGGGATCTATGAGTTTTCGGATCACGCAGCAAGCGATGATATGATCCGGTGCCCAAGTGCCGTATCTCAGTTTGACGTTTCTCCTATGGGTGGATATGTCATGGTAAGAAGTCTCGACAGCAAAGTATTTGTTATGGATATTTCCAATGACAAGATGCTGCTGATGTATGAGGATCTGAATTTTGCAGATGCCGGTTTTGATGGAGAACGTGGATTCGTATATCAAGGAGAAAACGAGAGCTATACTTATTTCGATTTTTCGTCCGCGACCGAGACGGATCTGGGCATAGAGGATGCGAAGATCATTTCCGATCCGCTGGGAAACGGATACGCGTCCATAACTGATGATGAAATAGTGATTTTCCGTGGGCCGGAAGCTCTCTGTCGTATTGATGTGCGTGGAGAATCGCTGCCGGATACGGTTAATATCCGATCTTTTGCTTATGTATTCTTTTCCGTCGATGGGGATGAAGCCTGGATCTTTATTCCTGATCAAGATTCAGGAACTACATATATCTATTCGGCAGATCTGCTTTCCGGACACGTGGAAAGGCGTTATACGGATCAATCGTGGATTTATGATTTCTGTTCGGACGGAGAATCCATGCTTTGTTTATATGACGCATACTCATCGACGAGGAAAGTATTTCTTAAAGATCTTCATACAGGAGAGCAGAAGAATGTCGAATGGGGTGAAGCATGTAGCGGATTCCAAGTCTGTGGCGACGATATTGTAATATATGATCAGACAACGATATATTTTTTGAACCGGAATCTGGAAGTGATCAGAACGATCGATGTGGATGTGGATCTTTCTACAAGTGTCCTTACTCCGGATGGAATCGCGATTTTTGACTTAAAAGATGGATGTTATCTTATCCGGGACGGAGAATGCCGCTTTTTTGATCCGGATATTGATGATGCAAAACTGCTCTGGGCGAAAGACTATGCGAATGGAACGATGTATCTTTCCGGAACCGGCGAGGATCAGATTAATACTTTTTCATTTAGAAAGACAGATTATCTGAAACCTTATTCCGATACGGTTAAAGAGTTTGAAAGTAGTGTTTTGTTTGATGATCCTGAGGTATCGTCTCTGCAAAATCTTGTCCTGGGAAAAGAGACAGAATTCGGTAAGGATATGATCTACAGTACTATCATGTGTGAGAATGCCGATTATGCGGCTATTCAACTATGGGACGGCCGTGTTTATATATATCGCCGATCTACTGGAGAACCTGTCAAAAAAGCATATGCGATGGAAGGGTTTGTCCAACGGTTTTATTACGATGAAAACGGCGGGAATTATTTCATCTCATCGGAAAGATACCTTGAAATCTATGATGATGGATTTAGAACCATCGGCAGCATATCTGATTGCCAAATGATCGGATACGATGAAGCGACAGGACACCCGGTCGTATCACATAAAAGAGGAGACGAAGATTACGATTATTATCTTGTTTTGCCGTTGCAGTATGAGGACTTGATCCGCAAAGCTGATGATTATCTTTCCGGATATCAGCCGAATGAGAGGATCAAAGCAAAATACGGAATGGATTAAACAATAAAAAGAAGCGGCTTTCCATAGTATTCGGAAAGCCGCTTTTTGATTACTGTTTATATGTATCGATGATCTTAAGATCGACCAGAGCCTTGTTCCTGTAATTCAGATCTTCACGCAGAGTGAAGCCCTGTGCTTCCCAGAACGCGTTGCCGAGATCGTTTGTTTTGAAAGCGACCAGAGCGACCTTTTTGATGCCTTCTTTATTCAGCGCTTCAAGGGCAAGATCAACGAGCTTGCTTCCGATGCCCAGCCGCCTGTGATCCGGTGAGATAGACATGTGCTGGATGTATCCACGTCTTCCGTCATGACCGCAGAGGATCACGCCGACCACGTGGCCGTCTATTGTTGCCACAAAAGAAGTGGTGGGATTTCTCTGAAGATACTTAGCGATGCCTTCTTTTGAATCGTCTGTGGAATTCAGTCCGTTATGACAGGCGATCCAGATCGGATACACCTCGTCATAGTCCTCGATTGTCATAAGTCTGTAGTTAATCATATTTGTACCTCGTAATAGAAAAGGGACCGTACTTCTACGGTCCCTTGGATGATCTTTATTCAGTCAGCAAATCAGAGCAGACCGTTCTTCTGCTTCATCTTAGCGTTGACCTTCATCGGGAGACCGAAGCAGTTGATAAATCCGCCTGCATCTGCCTGGTTGTAAACATCGTCAGCCTCGAATGTTGCGATTTCCGGATCATAGAGGGAGAACGGAGAAGTGGTACCTGCCGGTGTGCAGTTACCCTTGTAGAGCTTCATACGGACTTCACCGGTAACAACTTCCTGTGTCTTATCTACGAATGCGGAGATTGCCTCGCGGAGCGGGTGGAACCACTGACCGTAGTAAACGAGCTCGGAGAACTTCTGAGCAACGAGATCCTTATAGTGGATCGTGTCACGCTCAACAGTGAGGAGTTCGAGTTCACGGTGAGCAGCGAAGAGAAGAGTTCCGCCAGGTGTCTCATAAACGCCACGGCTCTTCATACCAACGAGACGGTTCTCAACGATATCAGCGATACCTACGCCGTTAGCGCCGGCAATCTTGTTGCAGTATCTGAGAAGATCAGCAGGGGACATCTTCTTGCCGTCAACTTCTACCGGGATACCCTTTTCGAACTTGATGGTTACATAAGTCGGAGTGTCAGGTGCTTTTTCAGGAGAAACCATGAGCTCGAGGATCTTGTCGAGGTTCGGCTCGTTAGCCGGATCTTCGAGGTCCATACCTTCGTGAGAGAGGTGCCAGAGGTTCTCGTCCTTGGAGTAGTTGTTCTCCTTGGTAACCGGAACTTCGATGCCACGTGCATTTGCATAATCGATCTCTTCGTCACGGGACTTGATATCCCAGATTCTCCAAGGAGCGAGGATCTTCATATCCGGATCGAGAGCCTTGATGGAAAGCTCGAAACGAACCTGATCGTTACCCTTACCTGTGCAGCCGTGAACGATCGTTGTGCAGCCGTTAGCGTGTGCAGCTTCAACGAAGTGCTTTGCGATTACAGGACGTGCCATGGATGTGCCGAGGAGGTACTTACCCTCGTAAACTGCATTTGCCTTAAGAGTAGGGAAGACAAAGTCAGAAACAAACTCTTCGGAGATATCTTCGATGATGCACTTGATAGCGCCGCACTTGAGAGCTTTCTTTTCGAGGTAATCGTGATCGACACCAACGCCGACTTCACCGCAGTAAGCAACTACTTCGCAATCGTAGTTCTCCAGGAGCCACGGGATGATGATGGATGTATCCAGTCCGCCTGAATACGCAAGTAAGAATTTTTCCTTTGCCATAAGGCACCTCCATGAATGAATAATTATTAACAATTTTGCATAAAGGCATTTTAACAGACGATATTCGCTGCGTCAACCGATATTTCGAAATTCATTTTATTTATGTTTACTACTTTATACAAGTATATAAATGTTGTGCAATTAACGAATTTATCTTTGTTTACTAAACATCTGTTAAAGAGTAAAATTATACGGTATGCGGGGGCTTTTGAAGCAATAGCCTTCCGAATTTGAAAGGGGACCGGATCATGGCGTATCCACTGGTGGAAGGAAACATCGGATCATACTGCACGTTAAATGGCGAAAAAGTCGCTTTTGACGCTCCGGAAGCAAGCCGTCTATTTATTCCGACTGAGGAGATCACATATTACGAATCTGTGCGGTTTCAGCAGGGGATCCTGCTTTTCTGGGAAGACCACATGCAGCGTCTGAAGAAATCCGTTGAGGCGAAAGAGGATTTCCCCATCGATCCCGATACTTATCACTTTGCGGCCGAGTCCATGATCTGGGAGAGCGGTATGTCTGACGGAAACGTCCGGATCGTCATTACCAAGTCCCTCTGGCTCGTATATTTGAGCAATATGACTTATCCGACTGAGGAGATGTATAAAGAGGGTATTGTTACCACAAATCTTCAGTGGGAGAGAGTCGAACCGCATGTCAAGGTTTTCCGCGGTGACTATAAGAAGGCGGTGGCTGAGGCATCTTCCAGAGAAACAGCTTTCGGAATGCCTTATGAAGTCATTCTTTCCGGTAAGGACGGGAAGCTGGTCGAGGGCGGCCGTTCGAATTTCTTCGTTTTGTATAAAGATACGGTTTATTCGCCGTCAGAGGATCTGATCCTGATCGGTATTACCCGTAAATATGTTAAGGATGCGATCGCCGAATCCGGACTTGCTCTGGAGGAAGGTGCTTTCAGCCTGGAAGAACTCGTAAGAATGGAAAAGGAAGAGGATGACGGCCCGCCGGAGCTGGCGCTTTTCGTAACGAGTTCGCCTTTCGATATCCTGCCTGTGCACAGTGTGGAAGATTACGAGTTCCGTTCGTCAGAATGCCCGAAACTTCTTGGTCTGATGGAGAGCTATCAGAAGATCGTGCACCGTTATATCGAACTGCATAAATAATCAAGCCCGGATCATACCGGACTTTCTGGAAAATAATTGGAGGAAGAAAATGGCTAAAAAAGGAACGATTTCAGTAACTACGGAAAATATCTTTCCAATCATCAGAAAATGGCTTTATTCGGATCAGGACATCTTTGTCCGTGAGCTGGTAAGTAACGGTTCAGACGCGATCGCGAAGTTCAAGCGTCTTGTGGACCTCGGCGAAGCTGTGAAGGAAGATTCCGATGATTATCAGCTGCATGTCAATTTCGACAGTGAAGAGGGAACGATCGAGTTTACGGATAACGGCATCGGTATGACCGAGGAAGAAGTCGATAAGTACATCAACCAGATCGCTTTTTCCGGCGCGATGGACTTCGTCGAGAAGTATAAGGAAGAGAGCACAGATGCCAGCGGCATCATCGGACATTTCGGCCTTGGATTCTATTCCGCATTCATGGTTGCCGACAAGGTAAGGATCGACACCAAATCCTTCCAGAAGGATGCTCCTGCAGTTTCCTGGGTATCGGATGACGGTATGGATTACGAGATCTCTGATTCTGAAAGATCGGAGCGCGGTACGACGATCACGATCACGCTCTCCGAGGAAGCGAAGAAGATCTTCGATGCCGGTAAGATACGCGGAATCCTGAAGAAATACTGCTCATTCATGCCTTTTGACCTTTATTACAGTGATGTGGTCGCGGACAGAAAGCATGAGGCTGAGGAAGCGAAGAAGAGAAAAGAAGCTGAGGAGAAGGGCGAAGAATATAAGGAGCATGAACATGAGATCATGCCGATCAATGATACCGAGCCACTCTGGAAAAAGTCTCCGAAGGACTGCACGGAGGAAGAGTACAAGAACTTCTATAGAACGGTTTTCCATGATATGAAGGAGCCGCTGTTCTGGATCCACCTCAACATGGATTATCCGTTCAACCTTCAGGGTATCCTTTATTTCCCGAAGACGAACAATGTCTATGAGACCCTCGAAGGACGCATTAAGATCTACAATCACCAGGTCTTCGTTGCCGATAATATCGAGGAAGTCATTCCTGAATTCCTGTTCCTCCTTCGCGGATGCCTCGACTGCACGGATCTGCCGCTGAATGTTTCCCGTTCCGCACTCCAGCAGGACGAATACGTCAAGAAACTGTCCTCTCATATCATCCGTAAGGTCTCCGATAAGCTCAATGAAGTCTTTAAGAATGACCGTGAGGGCTTCCAGAGCTACTGGTCCGATATCAGTATCTTTGTGAAGTACGGCATGATGAAGGATGAGAAGTTCTACGAGAAGGTGAAGGATATCTGCCTTTTCAAGACTGTCGATAACGAGTTCTTCACGCTTAAAGAACTGACTAAGGACAGAGAGAAGGATACTGTCCGCTATACGAAGGCGCCTGACCAGCAAGCCGCCTACATTGCGATGGCGAAGGAGAAGGGTTTCGATGTTGTTGTACTTAACGAAGAACTGGACAATAACTTCATTTCCTTCCTGGAGTATAAGAATTCCGATACCAAGTTCAAGCGTGTCGACGCCGAGCTTGAGGGTGAAAAAGCTTCTGAAGATGAGGTAAAAGCACTGAGCGACCTCTTTAAGGCGGCAACCGGCGAGGAGAAACTTGAGGTCTCTGCAGTGGCGCTCGGTGCCGATCAGCTTCCTTCTTTCATCCGCGAGACGGAGGAAGCCCGCCGAATGGCAGAGATGAGAAAACAGTTTGAGGCGATGCGTACCGGTAAGGAAGATGACCCGTACAAGAACCTTGACGATATGTTCCCGGTGAAGATGGATCTTGTCCTGAATACCGATCATCCGCTGGTGCTGCGCCTTCGCGGCATGGCCGGAGTTGCATCCGAGAAAGAAAAGATGGATGCTCTCTGTCAGCACATCTACGATCAGGCAAGACTGGCTCACGGGTCACTCGATGCGGAGGGGCTGAAGCGCTTCCTCAAATATAACAGTGAACTTCTCACGGAAGTCGCTGAAAAACTAAATTAATGGCACAAAAACCTTGTTTTCTATAAGAAGGAAACAAGGTTTTGTGATACCATAGAAATGTTTGAAGGATACATCTTTTTGGAGGTAATTTATGAGTAATCAAGTTCGAAGAATCTTTTCGGAGAAGAAGAAGGAATTCGCTGTCGAGGCAGCCGGCGTGATGAAGGACGTCAAGTCCGATGTAGGCGTCAAGACGATCGAGAGCGTGAGGATCTTCCACAGATACGATGTATCCGGTCTGACGGATGAGGAGTACGAGCTTGCAAAGAACGTCGTATTCTCCGAGCCGCCGGTAGATGTGGTCTATGACGAGACGATCGATGTTTCCGATGCCGCTTATGTTCTGGCGATCGAGTCCCTGCCGGGCCAGTATGACCAGCGTGCAGACTCCGCCGCACAGTGCTGCCAGATCCTTACTCAGAAGGAAAAGCCGCTGGTAAGAGTCGCCAGAGTAATCGTTTTCTACGGTTCTGTCACAGAGGATCAGAAAAAGGCCATTGCAAAGTACCTCATCAACCCGGTAGAAGCAAGAGAAGCTTCCCTCGAAAAGCCGCAGACCCTTGAAGAGGTCTTCGATGTTCCTTCCTCCGTTCCGACGATCGAAGGTTTCACGACTAAGTCGAAAGAAGAGCTTTCCGAGCTCAGAAAGACCTGGGGCCTGGCCATGTCCGATGCGGATATTGCATTTACCCAGGAGTTCTTCCAGTCCATCAAGCGTGATCCGACCATGACAGAGATCCGTGTTCTGGATACCTACTGGTCAGACCACTGCCGTCATACCACATTCCTTACTGAGCTTACCGATGTAAAGATCGACGGCGACAGTGCTTTTGCCGAAGAGTTGAAGGGTATCTACGCAGATTATCTCTCCACTAGAGAAGATGTTTACGGCGAGCGCATCTCCAAGAAGCCGGTCTGCCTCATGGATGTAGCGACCATGGCAATGAGAAAGCTCAAGAAGGACGGCAAACTTGCTGACCTGGATGAGTCGGAAGAGATCAACGCCTGCTCCATCAAGATCCAGATCGATGTCAACGGCAAGAAAGAAGACTACGTTCTCATGTTCAAGAACGAGACACATAACCACCCGACCGAGATCGAACCGTTCGGCGGTGCGGCTACCTGCCTCGGCGGCGCGATCCGTGACCCGCTCTCCGGCCGTTCTTATGTATACCAGGCCATGCGTGTTACCGGTGCCGGTGATCCGACCGTTCCGGTATCCATGACGCTGGAAGGCAAGCTCTCCCAGAAGAAACTCGTACGTACAGCAGCTGCAGGTTACAGTTCCTATGGTAACCAGATCGGTCTTTGCACAGGTCACGTAGATGAGATCTATCACCCGGGCTATGTTGCCAAGAGAATGGAGATCGGTGCTGTTGTTGGCGCTGCTCCGGCAGATAATATCGTTCGTGTTCGTCCGAGACCGGGCGACATCGTCGTTCTCCTCGGCGGAAGAACAGGCCGTGACGGTATCGGCGGTGCGACAGGATCTTCCAAGGCACACGATGAGAAGTCCGTCCTGACCTGCGGCTCTGAGGTCCAGAAGGGTAATCCGCCGACAGAAAGAAAGATCCAGAGACTGTTCCGTATTCCGGAAGTTTCTAAGATGATCCTCCGCTGCAATGACTTTGGTGCCGGCGGTGTATCCGTTGCAATCGGTGAGCTCGCTGATGGTCTTGCCATAGACCTCGATAAGGTCCCGAAGAAGTACGAAGGCCTTGACGGCACAGAGATCGCGATCTCCGAGTCTCAGGAGAGAATGGCGGTCGTTATCGATCCGAAGGATGAAAAGGCATTCTTCGATTATGCCGCAAAAGAAAACCTCGAAGCGACCGTAGTGGCTGTTGTTACAGAAGAACCGGTCATGAAGATGACCTGGAAGGGCAACACGATCGTTGAACTCCCGAGATCCTTCATTGATACCAACGGTGCTTCCTCTTACGCGAAGGCAGAGGTTACAGAGCCTGACTTCAATAACGGTATCATCGATAAGACTGTTGAGTCTTATGTAGACGGCAATTTCGCTGAATCTGTAAAGGGCACACTTTCTTCTCTGGACGGCTGCTCCAGAAAGGGTCTTGTTTCCAGATTCGACGGTACGATCGGTGCAGGTACGGTACTGATGCCTTTCGGCGGCCGCTATCAGCTGACACCTGAAGAAGGTATGGCATGTAAGATTCCGGTAGAAGAGGGCAAGACCAATGCTGTATCTGTTATGGCTTATGGTTTCGATCCTTACTTCTCCGCATGGAGCCCGTTCCACGGTGCTTACCACGCAGTAACCGAATCTCTCCTGCGTCTGGCTGCGATGGGCTGTGACCCGTTCAAGGCAAGACTGACATTCCAGGAGTACTTCGAGCGTATGGCAGGTGAGAAGTCCTGGGGCAAGCCGCTGTCTGCACTTCTCGGTGCTTACAAGGCTCAGCTTGACTTTGGTACAGCTTCTATCGGCGGTAAGGACAGTATGTCCGGTTCCTTTAATGAACTGCATGTCCCGCCGACGCTTGTATCTTTCGCAGTCGGTATGACAACAACGGATAAGGTCGTTTCTTCCACACTTTCCGCTACAGGCAAGAAACTCTATGCAATCAAGATCAGACGTGATGATAACGGATGCTATGTTAAGGATCATGCGATCCGCGTAATGAAGTGCATGACACAGATCCAGGATCGCGGTCAGCTCCTCACAGCCGGCGTTGTCAGATCTGCCGGTATCGCAGCAAGAGTTGCCCAGATGTGCTTCGGTAATAAGCTCGGTTTCAGCTTCTCCGATAAGTTCGCGATGGAAGATCTCTTCAAGCATTCCTTTGGAACAGTACTCCTTGCAGTCAGCGACGGAAATGCGGTAGAAAAGATCGAGCAGGTCGGCGGTAAGCTCCTTGGTGTAACCACAGATGACGGTAAGCTCACATACGGCGACCAGTCCATCGCCATCGATGATGCGATCAAGGCATTTGAGAGTAAGCTCGAGCCGATCTTCCCGACAGTCGTAGATGAGGGTGCAGCTGTTTCTTATGAGAAGGGCAGCGTTGAAAAGAATGCAATCACGGCTCCGACGATCCTGACAGGCGCGAAGCCGAAGGTCTTCATTCCGGTATTCCCGGGCACAAATTGCGAATATGATACAGCATTTGCATTCTCCCGTGCAGGCGCAGAACCGGATGTTATGGTCATCCGTAACAGAAACTCCCAGGAGGTTGAGGATTCCTTCAAGGAGATGAGCGAGAGAATCAATAGTGCGAATATGATTATGATCCCGGGTGGTTTCTCCGCCGGTGACGAACCGGAAGGTTCCGGTAAGTTCATTGCAGCTGCTTTCAGAAATGCGGCAGTTACAGAGTCTGTCCGTGACCTCCTCTTTAACAGAGACGGACTGATGCTCGGTATCTGCAATGGCTTCCAGGCACTCATGAAACTCGGACTCCTGCCGTACGGCGATATCCTGCCGCTCGAGCACGACGGTCCTACGCTGACATTTAACCGTATCGGCCGCCATCAGAGTGCTTATGTTTCCACGAAGATCGTTTCCAATAACTCTCCGTGGCTGTCCTACACCAATGAAGGTGACACCTATGAGATTGCGATCTCCCACGGTGAAGGCCGCTTCTGCGGATCTGAAGAGCTCCTTAAGGAACTGTTCGCCAAGGGACAGGTTGCTACGCAGTATGTTGATGCTGAGGGTAATCCGACCATGGATACCGCCTTCAACCCGAACGGATCCATGTGCGCGATCGAAGGTATTATCTCTCCGAACGGACGTATCCTCGGTAAGATGGGCCACAGTGAGCGTCTCGGTAACGGTGTTGCCAAGAATATCCCCGGCGAGAAGGATCAGAAGATCTTCGAGGCCGGTGTAAGGTACTTTATCGGATGAACAGGCAGGAAGTACTGTCCATACTCGATGAGTACGGCTTTCAGGCAAAAAAAAGCCTAGGGCAGAACTTTCTGTGTAATGATGATGTGATCGGGGATATCCTCGATCTGGCGCAACTTGATAAAAATACGACATGCCTTGAGATCGGACCCGGTCTCGGGGCATTGTCGGAAAAGGCCGTTTTACTTTCGGGAAACTATGTTGCGGTGGAGATCGATACGAGGTTTCAGCCGAGACTAACCGAAGTAATCGACAGAAACGGCGGAAAGATCGTCTTTAAGGACTATCTTCAGCTGACTAAGGAGGATCTACCGGATCCATCCTTTGCTCCCGAAGTGATCCTTTCGAACCTTCCGTACTATGTCATGACACCGATCATGCTGAAGGTCATGAAGGATTTCCCCTTGTGCCGGAAGATGGTGTTCATGGTGGAGGAAGAGGCCCTTGACCGGATCTTCGCGAAACCCGGAACCAAGCAGTATGGTCCGCTTTCGGTCTTAACGGATCTTTTCGGAACGAAGAAGAAATGCTTCAATGTCGACGGCGGAAGCTTTTATCCGGCGCCGAATACTATATCTTCCGTCATCGAGATCGATGCGGGAGGCGATAACGATACATGGGATCCGGCCTGGATCGGATTTGTCGAGAGTGCTTTTGCATTACGGAGAAAAACACTGATCAACAGTCTTTCTTCAAGTGGTAAATACAGTAAAGAGGCTGTTCTTTCGGCTCTGAAAGCACTCGAAATCAAGGAAACGGTGAGAAGTGAGGAACTTCTGCCTTCGGACTTTGTCAGGATCTTTAAGGTCCTGAATGAAAGAAAGGATGAGAACGAACATGGCGTATGAGCGTATATCGGATTCACTTTTCGAGAAGTATTCTTCTTCCGGAAGTGAGGCGGGAAAAGCGAAGTCGAAGAAGAGCAAGAAGCAGGAAAAGGCTGCGCTTGCCGAGTATCTCCAGCTGCCCCGTGAGTCTGAGCCGAAGGTGAAAAGAAAGTCGAAGAACCCGGCGGAAAAGTACCCGCAGACGCTTATGGTCAGGATTGCCGGTATGAATTACCGCTTCCAGGTGGATTCGGATATTGAGAAGGCCAAGACACTGTACTGTGCCAAGATCGCAAATGATCTTCTTCAGGAGACTCTGGATGAGAACCCGCTGATCCCTACCAATCAGGCTTTGATCCTTGCTTATATGGAAGCATGCTTCCGCTGGCAGAGTGAGGTCCATAAGACCGAAGAAGAAAAAGAGAAGGAAGCTCCGCTTCTTCCGCTGGAGCAGTATTGTAAAGAGAACAATATTCCGAAGGAGATATTATGAAAAAACCGGAACTCCTGGCCCCGGCGGGCTCAATGAATATGCTCCGCGCGGCGGTGGATGCAGGCGCAGATGCCGTATATCTCGGACTGGACCAGTATAATGCCCGCATGCATGCGGATAACTTTACGCTCGAGACATTAAGAGAAGCGCTGGAATATGCGCATCTTCGCAATTCGAGAGTGTATATTACGCTCAATACTCTTATCGAAGACGATGAGATGATGGATGCGGTAGAGCTTGCGCTTGCTGCTTATAAGCAGGGTGCCGATGCATTCCTGATCCAGGACAAGGGTCTTGCTTCCTATCTTGCGGAGTATCTTCCGCAGATCCCTCTTCATGCGAGCACGCAGATGAATGTGTTCTCACTGAAACAGTGTGAAGAAATGAAAAAACTCGGTATGCAGCGGGTGGTACTGCCCAGAGAGCTTTCGCTCGACGAGATCCGTGCCCGCGTAGAGCTCTTCCATGATAACGAGATCGAAGTCGAAGTATTTGTGCATGGTGCTATGTGTGTATGCTATTCCGGTCTTTGTCTTTTCAGTGCGATGAACAAGTCCGGTTCCCGATCCGGAAACCGCGGTTCCTGCGCACAGCCGTGCCGACAGAATTATCAGCTCTTTGAGGGAAACCGGGAAGTAGCTGTCTCCGGAAGACCGATCCGTGAAGGAAAGCTTCTTTCCCCGAAGGATCAATCCGCGCTCCCGTATCTTCGTGAACTGATGGAGATCGGTGTGGATTCTCTTAAGATCGAAGGAAGAATGCGCGACGAACAGTACGTGACTGCCGTCGTTTCCGCATACCGTAAAATGATCGATGCAATCGCCGGGAACAGGGATTCGAAAGAGATACTCGAGGAAGTAAAGAACGATCTTCTGATCACATTTAACCGTGGCGGTGCTTTTACTACACAGTATATGCAGGGGAAAAAGGGCCCGGATTATCTGTCCGGAGAATATGTCGGAAAATACGGACTTTTGTGGGGCGATATCGTTTCCCTGAATGCGAAGGCGGGAACGATCTCCGTTCGCTCGTTCCTCCCGGATCCTCCGCAGAAAGGCGATTTCCTGTCGATCCGTGATAAGGAAGAAGAGATTGCAAGCTTCCCGATCGGCAAGATCGATGTGGATAGAAATGAGTCTATCGTAAAAGGACTTCATCCGGATGCGATTGCAAAGCTTTCCCGCGGAATGACGGTCTATCGCATGAGTAAGAAGATCGATGTCCCGAGAGATCAGGTCCGCCGCGCACCGATCAAGGGAATCTTCCGTAAGAAGGGTGAAGAGTACGAGCTCGAAGTAAAGGTGGCAGAAGGTGCTTTTGCCGGAGTATCCGCCTTTGCGAAAGCTGAAGTTCAGGATCTTGGGGACAGCGAGCCGCTTTCCTGGGAGAGAACCGAGGAGCAGTTGAAGAAGACCGGCCAGACGCCGTTTACTTTCGTAAAACTCACACAGGACGGCGATTTCCCGATCCAGCTCCGTATCTCTAATATCAATGCGCTTCGCAGAGATGCGATGGCATTCCTCGCAGAAGCGATCCTTGATAAGCAGGTCGAAGGAAGAACTTCCGATTTTGCTTCCGGAAATGAGACTTCCAATGAATCGGAAAGACCGGAAAAGATGCATATCACGATTGCTGAATACGTGGATATGAGAAGGATCACCGGCGGGTACAGCTGCGGTGCGGATATCTATGTTTTCCCGACGCTTCAGATTGGAAGATCCGGAAGGATCATGTATATTGACGAGCTTTTGGGCAGTGAGCCGGAAGCCCGTGTCGCGCTTCGTCTCCCGGGTGCGTATAAGGACGATATGCTTGAGGTCATTTCAAAAGCATATCAGCTTGTTTTATCGCACGCAGGTGACCGATTCGTAGGATTCTTTGGAACGAACGCGGATGAAAAGACCAGAGGCCTTACCGCCGGAGCGAATATCTTTAACCATTTTACGGCCCGTTATGAAGCGGCAAAGGGATTGGATTATCTTTATCTTTCCTATGAATTGAATGATGATCAGGTGAGAAAACTCGCTCTGGCGCTCAGTTCCGAGAATTTAACTTCATATCTGGCCCTGCACCGCTATGGTCCGATCGAGTGGATGCAGTCAGAGTTCTGTCCGCTCGGCCGTCATCAGGCGCACTGCACGGTATGCCGTGATCATCCGGAAGTTTCTCTCGGTGAGAAAACAGCGGAGAAGAACGACCACCACGATGATCGTGTCGATATTGTATGCTATCCGGGCTTCTGCCGCGCAGACCTGTTCGGCAAGGCGAGAAATGTTATTTCCGGAGCGACTGTATCTGAGCTGCTTTCAAACAATATTCCGGTCGCATCTGTTGTCCGCTTTATGAATGAGGATCAGGATGAACGGAGAATGATCGTCGACTCTCTTTTGGATGAAGATGTAGATGATGAAGGAGAAGATTGGTATGAGTACTGAGATATTTGTTGAGCGCATGCAGGACGATGCCGTTCTGCCGACCTATGCCCATGACGGCGATGCCGGAATGGATCTTTACAGCGTTACCGATGTTGTGATCCACCCGGGTGAAACTGTTCTGATCCATACGGGACTGAAGTTTGCAATCCCGGTAGGTTTTGAAGTACAGATCCGTCCGAGATCCGGTCTTTCGCTGAATACCCCTCTTCGTATCCCGAATGCTCCGGGAACGATCGACAGCGGCTATAGAGGAGAGATCTGTATCATTATGGAAAACTCTTCTTCAGAAGCATATAAAGATGCTCCGGAACTCTTTTTGACGGATAAAGGGAATAAGAAAGGCCCGTATCATGTAAAGAAAGGCGACCGCATCGCGCAGATGGTTGTTGCCAGATACGAAAAGGCTGAGTTTACCATGACGGAAAGCGTTGAAACTATTGGTATAAACAGAGAAGGCGGTTTTGGTTCGACCGGCGTGTAAGTCTGTGGTAAAATAACATAATTCTAAGGAAAGGCGTATAAAAGAATGCTGAATATATACATTTCGGAAGATGTTAAAACGAAAACCGACAGAACCGTCAGCAAAATCCGCAAGACAGATAAGATCTGTGATGATTGCTGGATCAATCTTATCGCGCCTACTGATGAAGAAATCGGGCTTCTGACTGAAAAACTGGATGTTCCGGACGAATTCCTGAGAAATCCGCTGGATGACGATGAGAGACCGCGTATCGATACGGATGAGGATTCGAATTCTCTTCTGATGATCGTAGATATTCCGTTTGTAGAGGACAGCGGTCATCCTGATCTTCTGGAGACAGTTCCTCTTGGAATCATCATTAAAAAGAGACAGATCATTACGGTATCGCTTCGTGAAGTGAAGATGCTGAATAACTTTGCCGAGAATCAGGTGAAGGATTGCAAAGTCGGGTACAGAAACCGCTTTGCAATCCAGATCATGTATGCTGCGGCAGGAGAGTTCATTCGACTTCTGCGACAGGTTGACAAGAGCATACAGTCTTCTGAAAAAGAACTTGCGAAGATCACGACAAATAAGGAACTCTACCGGCTTCTTGACCTGTCGAAGACCTTAGTTTATTTTTCGACATCTCTGAAGGCCGATGAGGCAGTTCTCGAGAAACTGAATCACGGACCGACGACGATCCGTCAGTATGAAGAAGATGAAGAGCTTCTGGATGATGTCATCATCGAGTTCAAGCAGGCGATGGAAATGGCGGATACCTATATGTCCGTTGTCAGCCATACGCTGGATGCGTATGCTTCGATCATCAATAATAATATGAACGATATCATGAAGATCATGGCTGCGGCGACGATCGCACTTTCTGTTCCGACGATCATTTCCAGTTTCTTCGGACAGAACTGCCCGATGCCGTGGGATTCCAACTTTTCTTCGAATCCCATACCTTTCTTCATCCTTTTAGGTTCCGGTGTTTTCAGTATCGCAGTTGCTGTTATGATCCTGCGGAAACACCGTATGCTGTAAGAGGTCTGTATGGGAAGAGGTATTACAAAACGTGAAGGAAAAAGGATCTCGCTTTCCGGACTTATTGTCCGTGTTGCGCTGGTCCTCAGTATCCTTGCTGTTGCTACGATCGCGGTAATTGTTATGACTACATCTACTGCGAATAGTCTGATGAGTATCGATAAGAAGGAACTTCCCAATATTCCTTCCAACGTTCTTCCGCCTTATTCAGCGACCAGTTTTACTTCTGCGGATGAGCAGACTCAGCTGTCCGGATGGTTCTTTAAGACCGATGATCCGATCAGTACGATCATTGTTGTGCATGATACTCAGTCCAACCGTCTCCCTTTTAACGTGGCGATGGTCCAGATGATCGAGGACTTCCTGAATATGCATTATAATGTGTTCCTCTTTGATCTTCGTAACTCAGGAGAGAGCAGTGGTACGATCTGCGGATACGGTTATCTTGAGTGGCAGGATGTACTAGGTGCGATCAAACATGTTAAGAAGATCTCCGTAACAAAGGATGTTGTGCTCTATGGCATCGGTTCAGGATGCAGTGCCTGCCTTCTCGGCATGGATAAACTTCCGCCGTCCCTGGACAGTGAAGTTCTGGAGGATTATGATCAGAAGATCGTTTCTCTCGGTTTTGATGTACACTATATTTCCGGCATTATTCTGGATTCTCCGGCGAAGAACTCGGATGATTACATTACGCCTTTTGTTAAGAAGAAGTCGAAGATGTCATTCATCACGAAGTACTTTGTTCCTTACGCGATCCGTGTTTCATCCGGTGTGGGCGGAAGTGTAAACCTGGCGGCAGAAATCTCCAGACTTCCGATCCCTGTATGCATTATGTACGGTGGCCGTGATACTTTTGTCGGATCTGACAAGATCGGGCAGATCGTTGAAGAGAGAAAGCGTCTAAACCCGAATACGACGATGTCCAGTATGATTTCCGGTGCGGGATACTGTGAAGCTTATATGATCGATCCGAACGGATACAGGCAGACCCTGAAGGAATTCCTGGAAACATACTTTAAGAAAGGCTCCTGAGATGGCAGTGTTAACATTAGGAATTGAATCATCCTGTGATGAGACAGCATGTGCTGTAATTGAAGACGGCCGTATTGTACGTGCGAGCATGATCGCGTCTCAGGCAGATCTTCACAGCCAGTACGGCGGTGTCGTTCCGGAGATTGCTTCCCGTATGCATGTTGAGGCGATCGTTCCGGTCATTTCCGAGACAATGAAACAGGCAGAAGTGTCATTTGATGATATTGATGCTGTCTGTGTCACCAAGGGCCCGGGTCTTGTCGGAGCGCTTCTTGTCGGAGTTTCCGCGGCAAAAGCACTATGTGAAGTGAAAAAGATCCCTCTTGTCGGAGTTAATCACATGGCGGGACATATCGCCGCCAATTATCTTACGGATACTACGTGGGAACCGCCGTTCCTCTGTCTGGTTGTTTCCGGCGGTCACAGCGAAATCCTTCTCGTGAAGGATTACTCGGATATGGAGTGTATCTGCAGCACACGTGACGATGCGGCTGGCGAGGCTTTTGACAAGATCGCGAGAGTGATCGGTCTGGGTTATCCCGGCGGACCGAAACTGGATAAGGCAAGTAAGTCCGGAGATGCGAAAGCGTATTCTTTCCCGTCTCCGAAGATCACGGATTCTCTCGACTTTTCATTCAGCGGCATCAAGACGGCCGCTCTGAATACGATCAATCAGGTGCGTCAGAGCGGTGGAGAGGTAAATATCAATGATTTCGCCGCGTCCTATCAGGATGCGATCTGCTCGATCCTTTGTGACCGACTGGATCAGGCGATCAAGCTTACCGGAATGAAGAAGATCTGTCTGGCAGGCGGCGTGTCCGCGAATTCCTGTCTGAGAATGAAAGTCGAGAAACTGGCGGCAAAGAGAAAGTGTTCGCTTTGCCTTCCAAAGATGGCTTACTGTACGGATAATGCCGCAATGATCGCTTCTGCCGGATATTATGATTTCCGCCGCGGCGTCCGTGACGGGATGGATATGAATGCGTATCCTTCGCTGGAATTAGGAGGAGAATATGGCAATTAAGAAGGGAATAAAGGTCATAGCAGAGAACCGGAAGGCTTTCCATGACTATTTCATAGATGAGAAGTTCGAAGCGGGAATAGTGCTTTCCGGTACGGAGGTAAAGTCTCTTCGCGCGGGAAAAGTGAATCTGAAAGACAGTTATGTGCAGGTCAAGGAAGGCGAGATCTTCCTGATCGGCGTGCATATCAGCCCGTATGAGCAGGGTAACCGCTTTAATCTTGATCCGATGAGGACCAGAAAACTACTGATGCATAAGAGTGAGATCATCCGGCTTTTCTCTACGGTCAAGCAGGACGGTCTGACGATCGTGCCAACGAAATGCTACTTTAAGGATGGAAAGGTCAAATTCGAGATCGGTCTGGCAAGAGGTAAGAAGAACTTCGATAAACGTGATTCGGCTGCGGAGAAGACGGCTAAACGTGATATTGACCGCGCTATGAAAGATCAGAGAAACCGTTCCTGAGTGCTTTTCACTAATAATTTTGAGAAGTTCCTCTGTTTGTAGTATACTTGAATTTGTAAATTCTGTAGGAGATGTGCAGTATGGGACTGACGCAGGAAAAAAAGAAGAAAGCGGTTTTTCATCCCTTATATTTCCTTTTTGCGTTCATCATGTGGATCCTGGTGGTTGGCTGGCTGGCGGTAATCTTTTCTCTTTCCGCTGAGTCTGCGGATGCTTCCACGCTCCGTTCCCAGGATCTGATCCGCCGTATCTCCGACTGGTTTCATTTCACGGCCAGTGAAGAAGTGGTAAGAAGCTGTGCGCACATTATCGAGTTTACGATCCTTTCCGTTTTAGCGTATATTGCGATGTTCGCGACGAATCACATCCAGACGAGACTGGATCAGCCGGGAATAAGATTACTGGATAAGATTAAGAACGATAACGAGGTATATATTGCCGTTTCTTTATGGATCACCGCGCTTTCCGCATCGGCGGATGAGTATCACCAGATCTTCGTAGATGGCAGATCAGCAAGTCTTTTCGATGTGTTCCTTGATCTTTGCGGCGCAGTCGTAGTCATGCTGATCATCCGAATCGTCGTATCGATCTATGTGTATGTGAAGAATAAGAAAGAAAGCGGGAACATTATCGCATCAGAGACACAGGTAGAGGAGTTGTGATATATGGGCATTTTTGATCGTAAGAAAGATAATGATAAAGAGATCAGCCAGTCTCCGTTATGGAATAACGCGTATACACCTGCCTACAATTACCAGCGCGACAGCAATGGTAATCCTGCGGGATCCTTTGCTTTGAATGAAGGTATCGCGACAAGACTTCTGAAGAAGCCCCGTGATTTCTATGAGGAGACGGATCGTTTTATCCTTTTGCTGATCAGTTCTACGGATAAGAAAATCCTCGGTTCCATTCCTTATGAAAAAGCACTGAAACTGCTTGATCCGTATAAACTCGAGGAGACCAAGGATGAAGTGATCATCCGTCCGTTGACATATGCTGAGATCACAGGTGTGATTAAGGGCTGAGTTTCAAAATGATGTTACAAAAAAAGGAGCGGTGCAACCGCTCCTTTTTGTTTCATTAACTTTTCGCCTGATTATTTGTAAGTTGTCTTCTTGGCGTAGTCTGTATCTACTACACAGATATAAGACTTACCGGAGTTGACCTCGATCTCTTTTCCTGTGCTGTCGAAGCACTTGATCTGATCGTTCGGAGTCGGCTTGGTCCAGGTAATGTTCTCGAGCTTTCCGTTAGACACATAGTAGCCGGATCCGCCTTCCTCGAAGTGGATATCCTTATGACGCTCAGAACTGTAGTCATTCGGTCTTGCATTGATCGGGACGAAGAGGACGAAGACGTTTGTGAAGCTGATCTGCTTGTCAACGTTGCAGTCCATCTGCGGCTCACCGTTATACTGGCTCTTGTAATAAACACCTTCTGCGGCATTGTAGACGAAGAGACCGTCATCGTTGGTACCGGAGAAGTAAACGTTCATCTCTGTACAGTCAACGGCGTCTGTCATCTTGGCTTTACCGGTTTCGACGAAGTTAAACATCATCGGCATTTCTCCGGCAATATCGAGCTTAAACTTCTCGGTAGCCTTCATAATGAAGTCGCCACGGGTAACACCGCAGTGTTCTACACCTGTACGGTGACCCGGCTGATTCATCCATTCACGGTCACGCCAGCAGAAACGGCCTTCCGGTACTTCGTCGGCATCGTGACCGCGGAGAGAATCGTAAATGTAGTCATTCAGATCCATCCAGTCGATCTTGTTATTCTTTACATGAGCAGGAACTGCTGTGTAGTCAGCGCCCCAGCATACGAAGATCGCGCCTGTACCTGCACACATATCAGATGCGCCCACACGGCCGCTTCTGACGGCACCGACGAGCGGGACCTTAGAGATGTCGGGATACATGCAGAGAAGACGTGTCTGGCCGCCCTCTGTCTCATACTCGAAGATAACAGATGCTTCTGTGGTACCACGCTGCGGGTTGGCTACCTTGCAGTTATTGATAGTGATACCGATGCCACGCTTTCCGACATTCTCTTTGTCCATATCGTAAAGACCGGTAAACGGGTTTACGGCAAGGTTCTCGGGCATGGTTTCGGATGTTTCTGACGTTTCTTGCTTAGTTGTTGTTTCTGAAGGTTCGGATGTTGTTTCGGATGTTGTTTCACTTCCGTCAGAGGTCCACCAAGTCTCATAACTTACTGTTTCCTGTTTTTTCTTACCGCATCCGGTAAGAGGTGATGCGAAAAGCATTAACGACATCGAGAGAGCCGCTAATTTAATGATGTGCTTTTTCATTTTCTCGCTCCTTGGTTTGTAATATGACTCTATTGTAACATAACAAGCCAAATATCAAGCACAACATTGAAAAGTATCGGGAAATCGGTTAATATGTTCCATGTTAAGAAAGGGAAAATAGTATGTCTTCTAATACAAAAGAGCGTGCGAATGCCGGTTCAAGTAAACAGGCTCCCAAGAAGAAAAAGTCTGTGGCACGGATCCTTATTAAGATCCTGTGCTTTATTCTTTGTGCCATTCTTGGTCTTGGCGGCGGAGTACTGTTCTATCTGAACAAGAATTTTAAATACGGATATCTGAAGATCCGTAAGGTCAGCAATAGTGAATATGAGACCATTGATTTTGATAATCTCGACGACATCGATCTGGATTCCGGAGATGTAGCTTCTTCATGGGCAGATGGAGGTCACACGCGTGTGTACGTCAACAAGAAATACCCGATCAAGAAAGTTGCCCAGAAGGACAGTAAAGTCGAGAATATCCTCGTTTTCGGTGTTGACTCCCGTGGAACAAATGATGTCACCTGCCGCGCGGATGCGCTCCTTGTTGTTTCTATAGACAAGAGACATGACTGCGTTAAGATGATTTCTCTTATGCGTGATACAGGTGTTAAGATCGAGGGAAGATCGAAGACTGATAAACTTACGCATGCGTATGCATATGGCGGTGTCGGTCTACTCATCAATACGATCAATGAAAATTTCGGCCTGGATATCCAGAATTTCGTTATGCTGGATTTCGGCAGCTCCTCCGCGCTGATCGACATGATCGGCGGCGTAGAGATCGATGTTACTGCAGGTGAGGTTAAGTACGCGAACCAGAATATCGCAGAAGAGAATGCCCTGCTCGGAACCAATACTCCGATGCTTACCCATGAAGGCAAGCAGACACTTACGGGTATTCAGGCGACTTCCTGGGCGAGAATCAGAAGCCTTGACTCTGACTACGTACGTTCAAGCCGTCAGAGAACTCTGGCGATTGCGCTGATGCATAAGGTAAAAGATGAGTTTGATTTCTTTGAACAGGCGGCGATCCTTGAGGATTCAGCCGGTATGTTTGAGACCAACCTGACTGCTTCGGGTATTATGAGCGTCGCTCTTGATGCTCTGGATGCGCTTGGCAATGTCAAAGAGTATCGTGCTCCGGCAGACGGCATGTTTACGGTTCAGCAGAACCCGTGGATGATGCTCGTTGACTGGGACAAGCAGCTCAAGGAACTGCATGGTTTCATCTGGGAGGAGGAGTAACATGAGTAAAACTTCGTCCGCAGTTGTTTGCGAAACCAATCAGATCCTGGGCAAGAATCAGGAAAACGTATATTTCCACAGCCTGTATCGTGTTCCGGAAGAATTCGGATCTGCTTATGTCCGTTCGGCTAAGTCCACGGCACCGATCCAGATATGTGCGGTTTTCTCCGCACAGGGTGAGGATACGCTGGCTGCAATGACTCTTCAGGCTGTACTCTCCAAGATGCAGGAGATCACGGCAACGACACAGCAGATGAGTGTTCTCGACTATGAGAGTTTCACGAATCAGGTTGTAAACGTATTAAACAACACCGTTTGTAACGAATCTATCAAGCACAATGGCGCAAGTATCCGTGTCTCGATGTCGATGATCATTATCGAAGGCGATACGCTCCGCGTGATGAATATCGGTAATACCCATATCTGGATGTTCCGTCAGGGCAAGCTTATCTCTCTTACAGAGAATCAGACGGTTGCGCACCGTTATGTTCAGATGGGCGCGATCCCGAAGGAAGCTGAGTACCAGCATGAAGGTCGTAACGAACTTACCCAGTATCTGGGAAGATTCTCCCAGGATGGAGAAGTCCTTCCGGATAAGAAGGTCCATCTGAAACTGTTGGATGGAGACGAGCTTGTCATGATCGGTACTGGTCTTGACCAGGAAGTTCCGATCCAGAAACTCGGTGTCGTGATTGCACGTCCCACACAGCCGGAAACAAAGGCGTCTGAACTTGTCCAGTACGCGATGAATCAGGGTGTTAAGGCCGGTCTTACTGCATTGGTCGTCCGTATCGAGAGTACGCTTTTACTCCCGGGTGATGCGAAGATTGAGGAAGCTGCCGTCACGAATGATCTTTCCGTGGCACAGAAACCTGTTGTTGCATCGGCTCCAGTTGCCCCTGCTGCAGCAGCTCAGGCAGCAAATGATGCACCTACGATCCAGTCGGATGAACTTCGTTATCGCATGAATCAGCAGTTTAATGAGCCGCCTCATCCGCCTATCGACGTTCAGCCAGATGACTTTGAAGATGATTACGAGGATGACTATGATGACGAGGAAGATGAGATCGTAGCACGTCCGAAAAAAGAGAAGAAAGCGAAGAAAGATAAGAAGATGCATCCTGCTCTCAAGAATATCCTGATCGGTCTTCTGATCTTTGCGATTTGCGGAGTGATCGGTTATTTCGGTACATATGTCGTGTTTAATGTGGCGCACTGGACCGGAAAGCTTAAGCCTGTTGAGACTGTAGAGCAGACTTTTGATGAAGCCAGCCGTGTAATGTATGTTCTGTACGATAATACAGCGCTGTA
>JAEEGJ010006998.1_pt1 | contig 33048 bp, 14 predicted proteins | sample 8958761 | NCBI WGS metagenome assembly JAEEGJ01 (sample SAMN16246546, study PRJNA631951) | gut metagenome | biome: gut microbiome; feature: rumen; material: RS-attached | host: Bos | place: Iran: Karaj | collected 2018-10
AATTAAAGTAGGAAGGGCGTAAGAAGCATGATCGATAATCAAAAGAAAAAGAAAAACAAGAAATAATAACAACAAAAAACCTTTATAGCCTTATGAAACAACTAGGATTATTTATTTTAGCATGCATTGCTGCCGTCTCTGCTTATGCGCAGCGTGCCAGTTACAACATCATTCCTCTGCCCAAGGAGGTAAAAGTGGATACTACCCAGTTCTTTACCCTGAAGGGCGGCATGGGAATTGCCTACGATGAGGGCAACGCAGAAAACACACGTGTTGCCCAGTTCCTGCAGGAATGGGTGAAACAAGCCACAGGCATCGACTTACAGATGACGCCTGCCGACAAGAACGCACCCATCCGCTTGTCTCTCATTGCTCCTGCTAAGAAGAGTAAGAAAAGCAAACAGCCCGTGGAGCTGACTGAACAGCAGAAGGAAAGCTATACACTTGGCATTGACGGTAAAGGCATCGTGCTGAGTGCCTACGAACCTGCAGGTCTTTTCCGTGCAGCCGAGACATTGCGCAAGAGTCTGCCTATCGTAAAGGGATCCACAGGTGTGGAATTGCCCTACGTACAGATTACCGACCAGCCCCGCTTCTCTTATCGTGGTGTGTTGCTGGATTGCGGTCGTCACTTCTTTAGTGTGGAATTCATCAAGCAGTTCCTGGATGCTATGGCCTTACACGGATGCAACCAGTTCCACTGGCATCTGACAGAGGATCAGGGTTGGCGTTTCGAGGTAAAGGCTTATCCCGACCTGGCCAAGAAGGGTAGTGTGCGCGAGAAGAGCATCATAGCCTCAAGCAAAATGCGCCTCTACGACAACATCCCTTATGGCGGTTACTATACACAGGATGAGTGTCGTGATATCGTACGCTACGCCGCTGAACGTTACATCAATGTGGTTCCCGAAATAGATATGCCCGGACACATGCAGAGTGCTCTGCACGTATTTCCCAACCTGGGTTGTACAGGTGGTCCGTATCCCGTTGCTACTCATTGGGGTGTGATGCGTGAGGTGCTTTGTGGCGGTAACCCGGAGACATTGAATTTCCTGAAAACCGTCTTCGGCGAGTTGTGCGACGTGTTCCCCTCTCCCTACATCCATATTGGTGGTGATGAGTGTCCGAAGGAACGTTGGAAGAAGTGCCCTAAATGTCAGGCCAAGATTAAGGAATTGGGCTTGACCGATGACCCCAAGGATACAGGCGAAGGGGGCCGAGGCAGTCAGGATGGTCGCAGTGCGGAGAATAAGCTGCAGACCTATATCAACCACGAGATTGAGCAGTTCCTGGCTTCACGCGGACGCAGTCTGATTGGTTGGGACGAGATTCTGGCTGGCGGACTAACAGATAACGCTATCGTAATGTCCTGGCGTGGCACAAAGGGCGGCATTGCGGCTGCCAAGCAGAATCATCGTGTCATCATGAGCCCTAACGTCTTTTCTTACATCGACCATCCGCAGTTGAAAGACCTCAGCAAGACACCACGCACAACAGACAGCTACATCGTTTCCTGCTCTAAGATGTACTCCTTCGAACCCCTTGTTCCTGAAGAATTGACCAAGGAGGAGGGCGACTGCATACTTGGCGTTCAAGCCAACTTGTGGACAGAGCATGTGGCTTATCCCGAGCATGCACTCTTCCAGTTGCTGCCCCGCTTGGGCGCCATGAGCGAGGTTCAGTGGTGCAACCCCGAGCAGAAGGACTTCGAAAACTGGAAGAAGCGTCTGCCTCAGCTGGAAAAGCTTTACGACAGAATGGGCCTCATTTATTGCAATGAAGTGGAATAGTCTAAAGTTTAGAGTGAAGAAGGTTTAGCTCGACGGCCCGAAGGGGAAAGTCAATTTGCTACCGCAATGCTCATTGTTCAATGCTCAATGATCAATTTTAAAATGAAACACATATATCTGTTATTGTGCGCAGCACTGATGATGCTGTGCACACCCATGCGAGCCCAGGAGGGCGAAAAAGTATGGAAGGCAGGCGATGCTCTGATAACCGATGCTTCACAGATTACCGCTACACCACCGCATAGCGACCAGTTTTCTGCCTCTAACCTGATTCTCCCTGAGAGTATGGGAGTGGGCACCAACCAGTATATCTACCACACTGCATGGGGTGGAAACGATATGATTACTGCAGATGAGGATCCTTTCCTGCAGTTTCATTTCAACAAAGCCGAGCAGCACATCATTTTCTCGATGATAGGCTCTGCCTGGTCCTCTACCTACGACACACCTACCGAGGTAGTGATACAGGCAACTAACGACCCTAGCGGAGAATGGACCACCATTACCACGCTGAAGAATATGGACGATGACTTTACGTCCTATACCCCAGAGCGTTATACTTCACCCCACATCGACCTGGGTGCAGAATACACCAATGTCAAGTTCCTGGTGAAGAAGACCTACGCTAATCGTCATCAGTCGGCTGGCGGTCTGCTCTTGTCTTTGGGCCGTTTCCAGATCTATGAGGCTTATCTGGGCGATCCCGATCCTCAGCCACAGGGTCCTAAGTGGAAGAAGGATGTGGCCTTGCTGACCGATGGGTCTCAGATTACCTCCAACAATTCAGAGAGCGGATTCCCACCCAGCAACCTGCTTCGTCCTGAGAGTGAGGGCGTGGGCACCAACCAGATTATCTGGCACTCCTCATGGAGCAACCCCGGACCTCTGCCCGCTGGCACCGATACCTATCTGCAGGTACATTTCAACCAGCCTGAGACGGATGTTATATTCACCATGTTAGGCTCTACCTGGAGCCAGACCTTCGATACGCCCGTAGAGATGGTTATCATGGCTGCCAACCTGCCCGGCGAATGGACAGAGGTGGCCCACCTGACCGATATGCAGAACGACTTCACCGGTTGGACCCCCGACCGTTATCAGTCGCCCCATATCGCACTGGGTGCTGCCTATACCGATATGCGATTCGTGGTAAAGAAAACGGTGAATGCCGGCAAGGATTATCGTTATGATGCCAATGGCAATCCCTTTGTTTCACTGGGCCGATTCCAGGTTTATCGTGCCGTAGAGGGCGAGGAAGAGCCTGTTGATCCCAAGGAGAACATCAACCTGCTCTTCATCGGTAACAGTATTACTGCCGGTGCCACATTGGGCAACGCCGCCACACAGGCTCCTCCTATTGTCTGCCGCCAGTTGATAGAAGAGGCAACAGGCATTACCACTAATGTCTATAACGGTGGACATTCAGGTATTACCACCTTTGGTTTCCTGCCTGGAAGGGACGACTTTACCCGCCTCGCCAACAATGCCAAGGCTTTCAAGAAGCAGAATGGCGGAAACATCTATATTGCCATTATGCTGGGAACCAACGATAGTGCCTGCTCAGGAACAGAGGGCGCTCCCGTAGCTCCCGATGTCTATGGAAAGAATATCCGGACCATTATCGACAAGCTTTTCGAGGCTGTTCCCGACTGTAAGATTCTCCTGAACTATCCCATCTGGTACAGCCCCAGCACCTATAATGGAGCCAAGTACCTGCAGGAGGGACTGGATCGTCTGCACAGTTACTATCCCATACTGGATGACATTGTAGCAGAGTACGACCAGGTGTATGCCGGCATGCGTGATGTGTGGGAGTACTTCGAGAACAATTTTGCCATGTTTACGCGTGAGAGCGGCAATGCAGGCTATTTCTATCTGCATCCCAATGCAAACGGTGCCAAGCGTCTGGCTGAGATATGGGCCCACAGCCTGCTGGAACTTATTAAGGCCGATGGTATAGAGGTAAAGAACCCGCTGCCCGAATGGAACATTTTCAAGTACCATACCTGCAAAAAGTACAGCATGAAGACCACTCGTGGCGATATGGGTGTGAAGGACGGTAAGCTTACCAGCACCGTTAAGACGGGCATCGGTGCCACAAAGGGCGAGTTCGCCTTTATTCCCTACGAGGGTAATCTCTATCTGTATAGCATTGCAGACAAGTCGTTCATGTACCGCGATCCTATCCCATACAGCAGCGACTGGAGCAACGTCATCTGTTCTAACGAATACCTGGAGCCCATAAAGGTGAATTATACAGGTATCCCAGAGGACTATCCCTATTATCTGACGATGGGAGGCTATGTGCTCAATAGCGCCAATAGCACCGAAACGGGTATCTGTGCCAATACCTATACGCCTCACGATGCCGGTAACCAGACAGCCATCACAGAGGAGGGCGACTTTGATCCAACCGAGGCACTGGAAATCCTCGAGAACTACGTGGCCAAGCAGCCTGTAGTCTTTCAGGTGCAGCTTCCTGCAGGTGCAGACCTGACTGTTTTCAGGGCTAAGGAGGATAATAATAACGGCAAGTCTGTTATCATCATCCCTGGTGGCGGCTATTCTTATGTCGCTGGCGGCTATGAGGGTTCAGACTGGGCCCCTTTCTACCGTGACCTGGGCTTTACATCCGCCGTGCTCAGGTATAACCTTCCAGGCGGAAACCCAGAGATTCCTCTGAACGATGGTAAGGAGGCACTGCAGTATCTGCGTGATAATGCAGAAACCCTGGGTATAGACCCCACACAGGTGGGAGTGATGGGATTCAGTGCCGGCGGACATCTGGCCAGCACCATTGCCACACACCTTACAGGTGATGAGTTGCCCGCCTTTCAGGTGCTGTTCTATCCCGTCATCAGCATGGATGCCAGCTGTACGCATGCTGGTTCTCGCGAGAATCTGTTGGGCAAGAATCCCAGCAAGGAACTCGTTAATCTGTACAGCAACGACAAGCAGGTGACTTCCGAGACACCTCCTGCCTATCTCTGTTGGGCCACCAACGATGAGACAGTAAAGCCCACCAACAGTATGAGGTATAGGGCTGCACTGAAGGCTGCCGGTGTGCCTGTTAGCTCCAAGACATTCTCTTCGGGCGGACACGGCTTTGGGTTTAATACCAGTTTTACGTACCACAGGCAGATGTTGCAAGACCTGACTACGTGGTTGCAGGGGCTTGACGATATTTATGATGGCATTCAGGCCATAGATAATGGCCAACAGCCAACAGCCAACGGCCAATGTTACAATCTTTCCGGTCAGGCTGTCAGTCATCCTCGGCATGGAATCTTCTTTATGCAGAACAAAAAGAAAGTTCTAAAATAAATCATATTTATGTCTTACAAATTAACCGACAAACTAATCAAGCTAACGGCTTTATGCCTAGCCGTAACATTAAACGCAAGCGCTCAGACGTTGCATTACAATAAGCCCGCAGAGTTTTTTGAGGAGGCTTTGGTAATTGGCAACGGCACCATGGGAGGTATCATCTATGGTGGAACGGAACAGGATAAGGTATCGTTGAACGATATAACGTTGTGGACGGGCGAGCCTTGCAACATGAAAGTTTATTCACCAGATGCACATAAGAGCATTCCTGCTATCCGCGAAGCCCTGCGTCAGGGAGATTACGAGAAGGCCGACCAGTTGCAGCACGATGTTCAGGGACATTTCTCACAGAACTATCAGCCGCTGGGTCAGCTGACCATAGATTATCTGGACACCGAGACGGCTGCCACAGGCTATCGCCGCTGGCTGGATATCAGCAATGCTACGGCTCATACAGCCTATCAGAGAGGTGCCTACCGATACACTACTGAGTATTTTGCTACGCACCCCGACTCAGGTATTGTCATCCGTATCACCACAGACAACCCCAAGGGAATCTGTGCCCGTGTGGGAATAACATGCCAGTTGAAGAATAAGGTACACACAGAGGATGGTAAGGTACTGGTCAACGAGGGCTATGTTGCCTATGCCTCTCTGCCCAGCTACTGGGGCGGTAATGATCACTTCTCTTATGACCCCAACCGAGCTATGCGTTTCTGCACCAAGGTTCAGGTAGAGGGCTCCAATGTAAAGGCCGATGGCGATGCCATCCTGGTCAACGGCTCCAGCGAGGTTGTTATCTATCTGGTGAATGCCACCTCTTTCAACGGCTACGACAAGGATCCTGCTAAGGAGGGCCGTCCTTATCAGCAGTTGGCAGATGTCAGACTGAAGCATCTGACAGATTCCTCATACGATGCCCTTCGCGACCGTCATATTTCCGATTATAAGGAGATTTACGATCGCGTGAAGCTCTCTCTGGGTGAGTCCAAGAGCGATTCGCGCACTACGGAGGAGGCGTTGAAGGAGTATTTAGACGAGAGTGTCTTTAATCCCGACCTGGAGGCGCTTTACTTCCAGTATGGCCGTTACCTGCTGATCTCCTGCTCACGCACTCCCAACGTTCCTGCCAACCTGCAGGGTTTGTGGAACGAGAGCATCCTTCCCCCTTGGTCCTGCAACTATACTACCAATATCAATCTGGAGGAGAACTACTGGCCAGCCGAGACAGCCGCTATGCCCGAGATGCACCTGTCTCTCTTCACCTTTATGAAGGAGTTGCAGGGCTCTGGCGAACTTACTGCCAAGGCATATTATGGTGTGAATAGGGGATGGTGTCTGGCACATAATACCGATATCTGGGCTATGACCTGCCCTGTGGGCTTGCATGCCGGCGATCCTCAGTGGGCCAACTGGAACATGGGCGGAACATGGGTCAGCACGCATATCTGGGAACATTACACCTTTACACTCGATAAGGAGTTCCTGCAGGAATACTATCCTGTCCTGAAGGGCGCTGCCGAGTTTTGTCTGGGTTGGTTGGTTCCCCTCTCAACTTTCAACCCTCAGCCCTCCACTCTAAACTCTAAACTCTCAACTCTAAACTATCTAGTCACCGGCCCGTGTACCTCGCCCGAGAACGACTATGTGACGCCTGAGGGCTACCACGGGCGCAGTTTCTATGGCGGCTCTGCCGACTTGTCTATGATTCGCGAGTGTCTGACGGATGCCCGTAATGCAGCCCTTGTGTTGGGTCTGGACAAGGATTTCGTTGCTGAGGCTGATGATGCACTCTCTCGCCTTCAACCCTATAAGATAGGTAAGAAGGGCAACTTCCAGGAGTGGTTCTACGATTGGGAAGACGAAGATCCTCACCATCGTCATCAGAGTCACCTCTTCGGTGTTTATCCTGGCCACAGCCTTACCGATGGCGTGAATACGGTAGAGGATATCCATCGTGCTGCCCATAAGTCGTTGGAGATTCGTGGCGACCGCACCACAGGCTGGAGCACAGGTTGGCGTGTCAACCTCTATGCCCGCCTGCATGATGCCAAGAATGCCTATCATATCTATCGTAAGTTGCTCTCTTATATAAGTCCTGATGGCTATCGTGGTCCTGATGCACGCAGAGGTGGTGGTACCTATCCTAATCTGCTGGATGCCCATTCTCCCTTCCAGATAGACGGCAACTTCGGCGGTTGCGCCGGTGTCATAGAAATGCTTATGCAGAGTAACTATAACGTTAACGTTAACGATAACGATAACAAAGGTAACTCTCAACTCTCAATTCTCAATTCTCAATTGTCAATTGAATTACTTCCCGCTCTGCCCGAGAACTGGAAGAACGGTTCTGTCAGCGGTATTCGTGCCCGTGGTGGCATAGCTGTCAGCATGGAGTGGAAGGACAGTAAGGTTACAACTCTTACGCTTACTGCCCAGCAGCCTTGCAAGGTTGCCCTTACTGTAAACGGACAGGTAAAGATGTTGAAACTGAAGAAAGGCGACAATAAGATAACCAAATTATAAACCATAACCCTTTATTATCATGAAACGACTGCTATTTAACGTGTTTGCCAGCGTGTTTTGTGCCCTGACCTTTCCTGCCTGTGCCCATGCTACAAGTAATAATGCCGAAGTACCAGCAGAGACGGAGATTCCTGCTGATGAGACCATACAACTGAAGGAGCCCGACAAGACACTCTCCGTGTCGCTGATGCAGGCGTTGAGCGATCGTAAGTCGCAACGCGAGTTTGCTGAGAAGCCCCTCTCGCTGGAGACTCTTTCTTCACTCCTTTGGGCTGCCAATGGCGTAAACCGACCTGATGGCAGGCGTACGGCTCCCTCGGCTGTCAACTCTCAGGATATAGACATCTATGTATGTTTGGCCAGTGGGGCTTATCTGTATGATGCTAAGCAACATCGGTTGGTGCGTGTTACCACAGAGGACGTCCGCAAGCAGGTAGCCGGCCGTCAGCCTATGGCAGCTCCTGTTTTTCTGGTCTTGGTGGGCGATGTGTCGCGCTATCCAGGTGGAATGTCATCGCAACGTCAGGTGCTGGAATCGCTGGCCGCTATGGATGCCGGATATGTATCGCAGAACATCTGCCTATACTGCTCGGCAGCCAAATTGGCTACTGTCCCCCGTGCTTCTATGGATAAGGATGCCCTCACCAAATCCCTTCAACTTAAAGAGTCGCAGATCCTGCTCTTGAATAATCCTGTGGGATACGCAAGGTAAAGTTTAAAGTTGAGAGTTTAGAGTTTAGAGTTTAGAGATGGGAGATTAGGGTGATGAAAAGATTAAGCTTCTTACTGTTTTTAGTGGTGCAATGGCAGGCGATGTGTGCCATTGGGCTTTTTGACCTGAGGTGCGAGATGCTGCATCAGCCTTGGGGTATCGACAATACCACGCCTGCGCTGAGCTGGAAGGTTACGCCTGGCGAGAACGGCCTCCGCCAGACAGCTTATCAGATATTGGCTGCATCCAGTCCTGAATTGCTGACAGAGGAGAAGGCCGACCTCTGGAACAGTGGCAAGGTGGTGAGCGGTGAGAGTCTGTGGGTACCCTATGCAGGTAAAGCGCTGACATCGCGCAGCGTGGTATATTGGCAGGTCCGTGCCTGGGATCAGAACGATAAGGTGGGCGGTTGGGCCCGTGGCGCACATTTCAGCATAGGCATTCTGGATAAGAGCCTTTGGAAGGGCCAGTACATAGGCATGAAGCGCCAGAATCCTAAGGTCCAGCCCATGTTATGGAAGTCCTTCAATTATAATGGTAAGGGTGAACCTGCTTTCCTACACATCAACACCTTGGGCTATCACGAGGTTTACCTGAACGGACAGAAGGTCTCTGACGATGTCTTGGTACCCGCTATGGTGGAGTTTACCAAGCGCAGCCTCAGTATGACCTATAATATTACCGACCTCCTGCAGGAAGGCCGGAACGACTTGGTCATCTGGCTGGGAACGGGCTGGTACGAGGCAGGCATACCTGGCGTAAAAGAGGGCGGCCCCTATGTACTGGCGCAGATAGACCAATGGGAGAACAATGACTGGCATACCGTCGTCAAAACAGACGAAACGTGGCAGGCTCGCCAAAGCGGCTATTACTTCGACGGCTCTGTTAAGCCCTACGGCTTTGGTGGAGATCTGGTAAAAGCAGAAGAACTCTTGCCCGACCTCTCTCACGCCTCTCTACAGGCTACAGAATGGCAACTGGCCGTTGTTAATTCAGAATTATCAGTTGAGCCCTCACCCAAAGGGGGAGCGGGGAGGGGGCCTTCCCCCATGATGTGCGAGGCCAACAAGATTCAACAGGTCGTTCAAGCACAGAAGATATCACGCTTCCAGAGCAACAAATGGATGGTGGATATGGGCAAAAGCATCGTAGGTTGGGCACGCATACATCTGGGTAAGCTGCGCAAAGGACAGCAGGTGACCATCAGCTACGGCGATATGCTGGGGCTGGATGGCGACTTCGAACATGGCGTATATACCGACCGCTACATTGCCAGTGGCGAAGGCGACGAGTCGTTCTGCAACAAGTTCAGTTATCATGCCTACCGATATATAAAGATTCAGGGCCTGGAGCATCAGCCTTCCCTCACGGATATCGAGGGGCTGAGCATCTATACAGGTTATGAGAAGGAGTCGGCCTTTGTCTGCAATGATGCCGACATCAATGCCATCCACGATATGGTGCACTACACCTTCAAGTGTCTTACCCAGAGCGGCTATATGGTAGATTGCCCCCATCACGAACGCCAGGGCTACGGAGGCGATGGCAATGCCTCTATTCTGGCTGCACAGACGATGTATAATATGTATCCGCTCTATCGCAACTGGCTGCAGGCCTTTGGCGATGCACAAGGCGAGGACGGCGAGGTTCCGCATGTTGCTCCCACTATGTGGGCTTGTGGCGGCGGTCCTTTCTGGTGCGCCTTTATTGCCAATGCCCCTTGGCAGACTTACCTGCAGTATGGCGACAAGCGGATGCTGGAGCGTTACTATCCCAATATGCAGCGCTACCTGCAGTATGCCGAGAAGTGTATGCCCGACGGCCTGCTGAGCCTCGAGAACCGTTGGCCTACCTCGCAGAAGAAACACTGGTTCCTGGGTGATTGGGCTTTGCCCAACGAGGAGCATCAGCACCATACCGAGAGCATCGATGATGTGAACAGTTGCTCTATGAGTTGGGTTTATGGCATTATGGCGCGAGTTGCTACCATTTTGGGTAAACCGTCAGATGCGGCCCTTTATCAGCAGAAGCAGCAGGACATCAACCAAAGGATTCATCAGAAGTTCTATAATAAGAAAGAGGCAACGTATGCCAGCGGCCTTCAGCTGGATGCTGCCTTCCCCCTCTTTGTGGGTGCAACGCCAGAGAACCTTCGCGATAAGGTGAACGACCAGCTCAAGAAGGATATCTATGGTCGTTGGGAAGGTCATTTGTTTACTGGCCTTGTGGGTGTGCCCATCGTTACCCAGTGGCTCACCAAGGCAGGCGAGGCACAGGTGATGTACGACATGCTGAAGCAGCGCAGCTTCCCTGGCTATCTGTATATGATAGAGAATGGCGCCACCACCACGTGGGAGCATTGGAATGCTCGTCGCAGTCGAATCCACAACTGCTACAATGGCATAGGATCTTGGTTCTATCAGGCATTGGCTGGTATTGTTCCAGACGAGAACAATGCGGCCTACCGCCACTTCTTTGTCCGTCCTCAGATGGCCGACGGCATCAGCTTTGTCCGTGCCCTGCAGCCCACTCCTTATGGTGATATAAAAGTGGAGTGGAACCTGTCTGCTCAGGCCTTCGACATTCGCATAGTCGTTCCGCCAGGCACAACCGCCACCCTCGAGGTTCCTGCCAGCCTGAAGTGCAAGACAGCAGAGATGCCTCCCACCAGCCTTATGCGCTATGGCCTTATCTATAACGAGAATCAGCGCGACCGCATCGATGCCCCTGAGAACGAGCAATTCCCTGTCGATAAGCCCATCCAGCTTCAAAGCGGCACCTATCGGATTGTATACAGACGATAGTTTTTTTAACATTGTTATCAACTTTTATGATCTACCCTTTATCCAGAAAAGGGCACTCTGGGTTTGTGTTTTTCTACATTTTTTCAATGAGTGAAACATTTGAAAAGCCTTTGCTATAATGCTATTCTGCAGAAAAATGTCTCATTGATTTTCTTAAACATGTTTTTAAGGCGAAAACTGTCCTGTTATCCTTATTTTTTAAATGACTACACATCAACTACTTATATATCTTTTAAATACTAATTAACAAATTTATAAATATTATTTAACACTGAATATTTCTCTTTTCTGGACGCATGACGTAACTTTGCAGTCGAATTCACCAAAACTAATTATTCAAGGTAGACGTCAAATCTTGAGGCAAAACAAATTTATTAACATTTTAATTAATATAATGAAATCAAAAAAAATCTATCAGTAGTTGTAGCTGTTATTTTTGCAACTTCTCTATTCTTTCCTTCATGTCAGAAAGAAAGTGATTCTGTTGAAGAAACAGAAATCAATAGTTCTGTATTGTTTATGGAATCCTTTAACAAAGGCCTTTCTACCTTTAAAGATGCCCCTGTTGTAGCTGTTTTCAATGGGATTAATACTGTATCACAAACAAGAGGTCTAGATTTTGTTAAACCTAGTGATGAACTGACCCCTATATTCATTGATTTATCTTTTATTGATGATCCCGTAAATCAAGATGAAATAAAAACTGCAGGTGATATCATTAACCTTGCAATTACAACAGGAGCTCCCATGAGTCTTGAAAATGACGGTTCTTACTCAGATACCTTGTTTTTGTCAAATCAGGAGTGTAAAGACGCACTTTCTGAGCTAATCATTTGCAGTAAAAAATATCTCTATGATAATGGGTTCTCCGAAACCGATATTCAGGAAATGTTATCTGAAAACAACGCAGATGAATCAGCTTTAGTTCCTCTTGTAACTTTACTGGCAGAAGAAGAGCAGAATGATATTGTCAATGAAAACTCGAGTATAACGCGGAGTTGGGCCAGAGCAGGCCATTGTGCATTGCATGCATTAGGAGCAGATGTTATATTTAGTCTAGGCAAATCTGGAGCAACAGTTTGGTCAAAGGCTGTCATAAAAAAGACCTTTAAATTTGTAGCTACAAAAGCATGCGGAATAGCTGGGGCTGTACTTTTTGTGGTTGATTTTTCTTTATGTTATGGGGGTGTATATGACTAATGCTCATCTTATCTTTGAAACCTGTATAATTTTACTCACATATTCGAAGTTGATATGGGATTTGATACGGGCTATAAGAGACAAGAATACAGGATGGATTAAAGTTCAACTTCTGCTTTTGACTATTACATCTTTGCTTGTTCTTGGACTTTACTTCGCGGATACTTGTTATTTTAAATAGAGTTTTCATAACTGAAGACAATGTGTATTGTAAAGACGCAAGGTCAGTGTGGTAGTTATACGGTCTTGCGTCTTTCTTTTACTTTTGAATACACTCTGTGCCAGCGCGACCGCATAGATGCTCCCGAGAACGAGAAGTTCCCTGCCAACGAACCCATTCAGTTGCAAAGCGGCACCTACCGGATAATATGTAGGTGATGGCCCCCTCCCAACCTCCCCCAAAGGAGGAGGGGAAGGTTTAGAGTCAGTTGAATCTGTTGAGAGGTTAGTAGTTTAGTGGCTTAACGGGTTGATGCGTTGTCATTATATTTTCCTATTGTCCCAAGAGGGCTATAAAGGGCGAGATATTGCAACCCTTAAGGGCCGCAAAAGTTTCTATTAATAGTAGCACTTTTTTCTATTAATAGTGCGTATAATGCCGATTCCAGCCTTTTCTTTGATTGTAAATATTTTTCCTATAAATAATTCTCAATTCTCAATTTTCAATTCTCAATTGGATTTTTTCCGCCACGTTAGGCGGAAAAAATTCCCTAACTAGGGAGATAGTTTTTCTTGGTTAAACAGAAATCATCGCCTTTTTAAGTCGTCTTCTGATTTGTCAAGAATCTTCCTGTTTCTTTATATCTCACACAGATCCCACAGATTTTGATAAATTATACACAAGTTTATGGCATTTGACCCGAGATATACATCGATTTTTGTTCAACCTCGATGGTTGTCGGGCAGAAAGAATATGAGGTTTAGCCTTCAATTCTCATAAAAACCTCATGAAAACCTCATAAAAACCTCATACTATTCTCTTATGCCTAAAGTCTGATAATGTAATTCCCCTGAAGGTTGCATGAGGTTATTATGAGGTTATTATGAGGTTTCTATGAGGTTCCGCGCAAAACCTCATGCCTTTTCCACCCGATAACCATCGGTATTTAGCGCATATTGCGGTATATCTCCGCCAATTTTGCGAAATTCGGCATAAAAAAAGGATTATTATCTAGCTTCATTCCGATTCATAACTAAGTTGGGAAAATATTTATTTAAGTTACATTTTGAGTGGATTTACGTTGTTTGTATTCGGTTGTTCATTGGGGGATGATGGTATTTGATAATCAGATAGCTAAAATGAAACATTAAAAATTTGTTTATTACGAATAATGTTCGTAAATTTGGACACGGAATTTCCGACACATTATTTGATATGAAAAAGGTATTTGCATTGTTGTTTGTACTGTGCTATTATTTAATAGCAATTTCTCAAGATGAAAGTTATAATTCATTTGTAGAAGAAGGAAAGGTGTGGAATATGCTGTGCAGTAACAAAGAACCATTGGGTATGTATCCAGATTATGAGTGGCGTTTTTTTATAAAAGGTGATACGACGATATCAGACTTGTGTTGTAAGAAATTGTATGTCTATAATGAGGATAATAACGGCCAGACATTATACGAACTGGCTCTTTATGAGACGGAGGGGAAGGTCTATTTTATTCCAAATGGATCCTCGGATGCATATCTTCTTTATGACTTCCAGATTCCTGTAAACCAAACAAATCTTGTGACGGATGTAACCCATCCCGAATGGAAGATAGAGATGAGGAACAATAAAGAGAAATTCATCAAGACGAATGGAGTAAACAGACATTGTCTGTATGTAAACAGAGTTAATTCTTCTGGTAAGGATTCTCCGTCTGGATGGTGGATAGAAGGGATTGGCAGCGAACTGGGTCCACTTAACACATGGCTGTTTAAAGCATATGGAAATTGCAATCATTTATTGAATTGTGGAGTAAACGGACAGCTCGTTTTTAATCTGTCTGACTTTAAGAATAGCGCTACTGGAATAGTTGGAATAAATAATGGTCAGTTACGTAAAGATACTGGTGCTATCTACGACCTGTCTGGCCGCAAGATAGCTAATAGCCAACGGCCAACAGCCAAAGGTCTTTATATCATGAATGGCAAAAAGGTTGCGATACCCTAATGCTGTTTGTTAAGAAAATAAATGCCTGAATTATTCATCATTTGAAAAGAATGTTGTAGCTTTGTGATGAAAATGAATTTAGGTATAAAATGCACACAAATGAAGAGAAAAACAACTACATTCCGGAAAATGCTGATGGCAGCAGCAATCGTAACCCTGCCAATGGTGATGAATGCCCAGACAGAGAACCCTCGCGGCATCTACAAGATGATAACGCTAACAGGCAGGATGGGCGAGGTGAATTCCCCATGGGATATGTATAAAATCTGCACAGACAGCGTAACCCTGACGGTCAGAATTAATAAAAACAAATTCACGTTAGGCAAAAACGATAAGTCAGTCTTTAACTATACAGGACCCGAACCAAAAGACGAGAACGACAAGAGTACACTCGTTTACGACAGTAATGCAGACCATTTCTCCGAGAAATGGTGGAGCGACTTCGATAATCACCCTTATTTCCCAAAGGATGACTGGTGCATCGAGAAATATGAATCAAATAAATACTCCGATGTTGGCCGTTCCGTCTTCGATATTCTAACTGCAACTCCGACTGTTAACCCGAAGAATCCGATTATTGGCACTTGGAGGGTGATAGGATGGATGGACGAACTGAAAGACGTAAAGAACCAACTGAAGGCTTTGCAGGAAGCCTACGAAGACAGCAAATTCAGAAACCAACACTTTGTTATTACCCCAACCAAGATTGTACCTGTTTATTTATCGGGAATTTGCGAAGGGTATATACAAGATGTCAGGTTCCCCTCCAAAAACACTATAATGTACAACGGCAAAACAGTTGTTATTAAGTGGCTATCCAAAGATATCATCGCAATGGAGGTTAAGATAGATTATCGCACCGATTGGCAGATTCTGGAGCGCGAGACAGGAGTTGAGTCTCTTCTCAGTCGCGTTGCCAGCCTAAGCGTCAAAAGGTAAAAGAAAGGAAAACCCTCTTGCTTTGCGAAAAGCAGGAGTTTTTGGAAGGTGATGTGATTACATTTAAGAATAAATAAATGAAGAGAACAATCATCGTCGCTTTGCTGGCCTTCGTTGCAATGGTAGGGCAGGGGCAGACCATCAAAGCAAGCTACGAGGACATCTTGGACTCGCTGCCAACAGTCATGCAAGAGTATATGACCATGCAGGGTGTACAGCATTTCCGAGTAATCCTAAGGAGTGAGTTCTATGGAAAAAGGGCTAAGATGAAGAAAATTACATGTAACAAAGGAACGTTTACTGAGCGCGACCTTCTGCCAGATGTGATGCACCTTGTTTTTACCGACAGCATTGAAAGGCTCGACTTTATGGCATTGCCTCTGGGAAATGACAGTCTTCGAATAGCTTGCTTTTACCCAGATGGCGGCAATAGGCGTTTATTTGAAGATACGGTAAAAATCGACAGGATGAAAATCTTGTTGGAAACGCTGACACCAGGCAACGGCCCTGACTACCCTATGATAGCCTATTCAGCAGGTATCTCCATTAATGGTGGAACATGGTATTGTGGATTGCGTGATGCCGAAACGGAGCCTCGGCTTTGGTACGAAAAGCATGGTATCACGGACTACGTTTATTATACCGTTACACTAGAAGAAGATACTCCATACGACGAGAATGCAAATTTCTATATCAAGATTTCCAAAGAAGAAAGCTTTGGAGTGCATTAAAACATATAACAAACAAATGAAGAGAACAATCATAATCGCTTTGCTGGCACTTATCGCTGTTGCTGGGCAGGCAAAGACATTCAAGACCATCAAGAGCCCTGTGGCAATGGGGCACAACATTTACGGAGGAGAGCTGAAAGCCCGCGAGGTCGTCATGACCGACACAGCAACAACAGTACACTTTACGATAGAGTACCCCAAAGGGGAAAAATTCAGCATCAATAGCACGAGTTACTTGATGGACGAGGATGGAAATCGCTACCCATTGCGCTCGGCAGAGGGGATAAAACTTAACAAATATGGAGAGTCAACGGGATCGAAGGATTTCACGTTGCACTTCGAGCCGATGCCGAAGCTGGTGAAAGTGTTCGACTACATTGAGGGCGACGGCAGCGGCGCTTTCATGTTGCTCGGCATCAGGGATAAGAAAACGAAGCTGAAAGCTCCCACGTTGCAAAAACTTTCCAAGGCCTCGCCCTACGTTGTGCCTGGCGACTGGTTCAAGACCGACACTATTACCATTCAAGGTCGTATTGAGGGTTATGACGCTGGGACGTTCGGCTTTACTTCGATGGAGTGCTTTACCGAGGATGTCTTCGAACCAGGCGGCGGCACGATGGTGCTCGACATTGCGCCCGACGGCACATTCTGCAAGAAGTTTCAGGCCAACTATCCTATGCACGAATCGTTTTTTACGTATGACTCGAAGGTGGGCTTCGATGATATGCCTTTCTTTGCCCGTCCTGGCGAGACGATAGACATCACAATCAGAAAGAATGACGAGGGCAAGTGGGAGTGCCTCTACAACAACGGCAGCAGCAAGGATGTGGTACGTCTGCTGAAATCAAAACTGCTTGCCACAAAGCTCATTGGTCAACTTGGCAGGTTCAAGGGTACGTGTGCCGAGGCCATCAAGAAGGCGGAGGAAATCTGGCCTTATGTGATGTACCGACTGCAAGTGGAGGGCAAACGCTTTGGCTTTACGCCCCTTGAGATGCAGCTCGCTCTTGCCGATGTGCAGACGCTCTTCGCTGAAGCCTTTATGTCTTTTGCGATGTATCACGAAATGGATACCTATAAGGATGAAGAGCGTGATGGCAAGTACCACCGCAACATCGTCGACCTAGAGGAATACAATGCCCTCTACGACATGAAAACCTACACCATACTGCATCGCATCGATTTCGACAACCCACTGCTCTTCCAAAACGACGTGTTCCGCTTTGCGCTCAACCGCATACAATACGCAAGGCCCGTCATGGAGCGCAAGTATGATTTCAACTCATCCGAGGACGGAGGCATCGCCTACGAGTCTTCTGTCTCGAAAGAAAAAAAGGCGTTACAGAATTACGTTGCTGCGCTACGTGACCTGATGGGCGACGACAAGAATAATCTCATGGTTCAGCTCTGTGCATATCGGGATATCGTCGACCAATTCCGTCTCAGGAACGACGAGAAGGACAGCTTAGCCTTAATCCTTTCTTCCCAACTCGATGCCTTCGCGAACCCCTTCTTCCGCCAGAAGGCAGAGAAATATTGTGCTGCCAAGATGGTTGAGACAGACATCGCCACACCTTTGCCAGAGGATAATCCCTCAGCAGAAATTATTCGACAGCTTTGTGCCAAGTACCCTGGGCGCATCCTAATGATTGACTTCTGGGGGATGGGTTGCGGCCCTTGTCGTGGTGCCATTCAGAGCAGTAAGGAGAAGCGAGCCGAGATTGCCAAGAGGAACGATGTTAAGTTGGTCTTTATTGCAGGAGAAAGAACGGCAGAGGGTAGCGATGCTTACCACAAGTATGTGAACGAATGGCTGGCCAATGAAGAAACCATCTGTGTCACTAACATCGAATTCAACCGCCTGCAAGAGTTGTTCCGCTTCAACGGTATTCCGCACTATGAGACCATCACACCCGACTGTCGTCGCATCCGTGATGACCTCCGCATTGATGGTTACTATGATTTCGACAACGATCTGCAAATGCTATTGGAAAAATTGAAATAAAAAAGAAAAAAATGGTTTAAGGTTAATTATAAAAATCTCCCCAGTTAGAAAAAGATATCATCTAGCTGGGGAGATTTCGTTTATCGGTAAAACGTTTCTTAGTTGTGAACGAGGGTTCCGATTTCCTCGCCGTCCAGCACCTTCTTCAGGTTGCCTACGATGTCCATATTGAAGACGTAGATGGGCAGGTTGTTCTGGGTGTGTACTACCCTAGAAAAAGTTGAATGATTTTTACCGATTCCATCGACGATATTTCAAGAAATCTTTGTTTTTTAATGGGGGGAGAGATGAGTTGCTTGCCTGTTTCAAAATCTGCAAATATTGTTTCAAAATCTGCAAAATTTTACGTTGACACTTGTTTTTATTTTAGTATTTGGAGATTATTTATTATCTTTGCATCACCATGAACAGACTTTTATTACGATTTTTAATCTAATACAAAAATTATTGTTAAAATGAAACAGGAATCTAACATTTTGCGAGGGCGAATGTGGCTTATGCTGCTTGTGCTCTTTGTTTGGCTGGTGCCCCAACGGGCGGCAGCCGACGACGCTTACGAGACGTTTGTCGACCAGTCGATTCTCTACAACGTCTTCGTCAGCGGTTCCAACACCGTCACCATCACCGTGCCGTGCTACGACATGGAGGGTGCCGATGCATGGATTTACGATGGTAATCTCGATGCCTCATGGGAGGGGCAACCACACATTAACCTCTTCCACTGGGCCGCTAAAGGTGACATTAACAACTCCCAGAGCACATGTCCTGTCACGTTCTTCAGCAATGCTCCTGGCTACTTTAACCTGACGTTAGGCAACACCAAGAATGTGACACGGCTGAACCCCAATACCTCTGTCACTTACAATGTCGTCCGCAACGACGACAAGTGCACGTTCGGCGTGACTGCCGTCTGGGTGGTGCCCAAGGAGATGCGGGGCAAGAAGATAAAGCTCAGTTGGAAAGTGCATCGCGACGGAAACAGCCGTGATAGTGTATGGCTCAACGAGAAGGGCGGCCTCCATGACCCCGAGCCCATCACGATACCCGAAGCTAGCCCCGTGGCGCCGCCTTTTGTCACCGCGGCCAACATCAGCAACGACAGCGTGGGAAAGATCATGGTGCCCTGGACCATGATTCCCGAGAAGATTAGCAAGCTGCGCTACGAGTATCTTGATGCTAACAACCGTACTGTCACCAAGGAGGTGAAGACTACGTCGAACAGCGGCATCATCACGCTCAACGCCACCGAGCCTCACCGCAAGTTCCGCCTCATAGCCGACTACTATGAGCCGCAGAGCGTCGGCGAGTTTCTCATCACGGGTGCCACGTCCGAGGAGCAAGACCTCACCATGATTCACGCACCCAATAACATGACCGTCCGTCCATCGTTTGGTGCCAAGCCAAAGGTTGAGGTGAAGTGGAACATCGACCACACCAGCGATGCCGACATGGCCGAGATAGACTTCTTCGAGGTTCAGCGCTCGCTGACCGGCAAGGAGGAAGACTTCGTCAGCGTCGGCCAGGTGCCCTTCGCCCGTATCGGCAGCGTGGCCCAGAGCGAATACACTTTTGTAGACAGCACTTTTGTCAATGATGTCACAGCGTCCATGCTTACGGACGGCAGTATGCTAAGCAACCTGACCTACCGTGTGCGCCGAACCATCACTCAGGGCTGGGGCTGGGGTAGCGACAACAACTGTTCTGCCACCAACAAATGCATTTTAGACAACCTTCATCTGCAGCACATCGACAGCTACGGCGCAAAGTGGGAGGATGAGAGTGTCTATAGCGTCCGCGTGTCGTGGGAATACGGCAACGAGACCGGCGGTCTGTGGGACGACCGCGCCAAGATGATACTTCACATCGTGTCGAAGAACCTCAACGGCGAGATAGTGGAGGACAAGGCCATCGAGCTGACGCAGGCAGAGCGCGAACAGCGCTACAAGATAGTGAACCTTTCGCGCCCCTGCGTGAACTACGACATCGAGGTGTACGTTGACCGCAACGAGTCGCCATTCAACTACTATGAGCAGAGAACAACGGCCTATTTCCCCATTCGCACCGAGGCCGACTGGGAGACTTTCGTCAAGAAGGTGGAAGAGGCAAGGGGCCAATACGACGTAAACGCCCGCCTCTATGCCGACATCAGCGTGATTAGCACGTACGATAAGAAGAATATGGTGGGCAGCACGATTGGTGCCCCTTATCGCGGTTTCTTTGACGGCAACGGCCATACGCTGACCTTCGACCACCCGGGCATAGAAGATGAAGAGATTGCTCCCTTCCGCTATGTGGGCAATGCCACCATCAGTGCGCTGCATACGGCGGGCACTATCAGAACGAACTACAGATATGTAGGTGGTCTTATTGCACAGGTAGTCACTGACTGTTCGGCGGTGATTGAAAGCTGCCGCTCGTCGGTGACGATTAACTCCGGCGTGGACGGTATTGCCTATAATGGCGGTTTCGTGTCAGTAGTCAACAGTAATGCCAATGTCACCTTCCGCACCTGTAAGTTTGACGGTAGCTTTGAGGGTTCCAACAGCAGCCACAATGGTGGCTTCGTAGGCAGGAACAATGGTCGTGTTACCATCAATAGCAGCCTGTTTGCCCCCGAGCACATCAACACCAAGTTAGACGGTTGTCAGACATGGGTAGGTACTTTCACTGGAGAGACAGTGACTGTGAACAACAGCTACGCCACCCAATTCTATTCACAGCACTATGACCTGCAAAACCGTTTCATCATCCGTAACGCAGAAGACTGGGATGCCTTTGTAGCGGAAGTGAAAGCAGCCGATGGCAATAAAGATGTTGATGCCATCATGTATTCAGACATATCTGTTTCTAAGATGGTAGGTGATGATTTAAACTACCCCTACCGCGGTACATTTAACGGAAACGGACATACCCTTGATGTCAATATCGATGGCGATGGCGGCAGATATGGTGCGCCGTTCCGCTATGTCAGTCAAGCCCATTTCCGCGACCTGCATGTAACAGGCACCGTTCGCAATTCTACCAGGTATGCAGCCGGACTGATTGGCAACTGCCTTAATACAACATATATTGATAGAGTATGGGTATCTGCGGCAATAGAAGCAGACGGAAAGTATATGGGCGGTTTTGTAGGACTTTCAGACCATCCCGATACAAGATTAAACGACTGTCGGTTTGACGGTTCCCTTAAAAATGAGAGTACTTCTTATGCTGGTGTTTTCCTCGTTCATGATGAGGAAGGAATGGCTAATGGCTATAGGTTATATGAGAATGGCACCTACACCGGCATCAATGAAACGGGTATTTTCTACAATTATTACAGAGATTTAAGTTATACAGGAATCTCTTGCGTATCAGCTCACAACTGGAACACTGTTCACCAAGACTTACAAAACATCACCGACCAGAACCAGGTGGTGGAGATCATGAATAAGAATCAGGCAGGCTCGTGGGAGATAAGAGATGGCAAGGCGCTGCCCGTCATGCAGACGGAGCAAGAAGGCTGTCCTACTGAGAGCGACCTGTATGACAAACTTGTCAGTGGCTGGACGCGGGAAGGCGACAAACTGGTGCCTGCCACCATCACCTTATCGGATGACGACCTGTCCGGCGCTTTCTATATTAAATCTGCTGAAGACTGGGATAAGTTCTGCACCTATGTGAAGGAAGCAGAGGGTAATGCGGATGTGAACGCCTGCCTGCAGGCTGACATTACCATCACCAAGAGCGCAGGTGCTGAAGCAGCCTCTCCTTTCCGTGGCTCGTTCGACGGCAACGGTCATACGCTTACCGTCAACATCAGCGGCGATGGAGAGTATGTGGCACCATTCCGCTATGCCAAGAACTACGTCATAAAGAATCTGCACGTGGCGGGCACCGTCAAGGGTGGCAACTACACGGCAGGTCTCGTGGCACACAGTACCGCCACCAGTGTCAGGCGTAATATCATTATGAACTGCCATGTGTCGGCTGCGGTGGAAACCACCAACGACCGCGCTGGTGGCTTCATAGGCAACGGCTTTGAGCATGGCCACGTCATTGAGAACTGTCTGTTCGACGGCTCAATAACTGCCGTCAGGCCGGACGTTACCTCACGGGCTGGTGTGTTCATGGGCTGGTCGACGGGCACTCCGAACGATGTAGTGTCAAACTGTCTGGAGAACGGCAGCTACAACATGAGCTACACTGACATCTCCATGAACCACACCGAGGGAAAGGAGCCATGGGGCAACAGCGGTGAGAGCACCAACAACTGGAGCTACCACAACTGGAACCAGGCATTCTATGTTGACACCCTGAGCGTGGCACAGTTGGTGGAGAAACTGGGCAAAACTAACTGGCAAGTGGTTAACGAAAAGGTGGTTCCCAAACAGAATCATGCCCCGATAACTGATATTACATTCCCCTTCTACCACTCGGGCACGGGCAAGATCGACGAGCAGCTGCTGGCCGAGACGCGCCAGAGCAGCGTGGTGCTGACATGGAACACCGACGGCAACCCCGTCGACTACTTCATCGTGTACCGCCGCGAGGCCGGCCAGGGCGACAACGACTGGGTGGAGATAGCCACCAACCTGGACCAGATGACCTACGAGGACAAGACCGTCTCGCCGCTGAAGAACTATCAATATAAGGTACGCGCGATGACCGACTGCGAGGGTAATCACCACAGCGAGACCCTGGCTGCGGACGGCGCCTGCAAGCACACCGGCCGACTGGAGGGCTATGTGCGCTTCAACGACGGCACCGGCATTGCCGACGTGGAACTGACCATCTCGAGCGGCAGCGTGAACGTCAGCGTCCACACCGACGAGAGCGGACACTACGTGGCCGACGAACTGCCCTACCAGGGCCAGCCGAGCATCACCTACGATGTGTACGTCGGCAGCATGGTGGAGGCCGACGTGCAGTCGTATTCCGTGACGTTCAACGGCGAGACCAACGACGTCATGGTGAGCGAGTTCACGGCTGTCAACGGCCGCCGCTTCTCGGGTTACGTGTTCTACGAGGGCACGAACATCCCCGTGAAGGGCGTCAACTTCCTCGTCAACGGCTACAAGCTCTATAACGCCTCGGGCAAGCTCGTGGAGACCGACGAGGAGGGTAACTTCTCGTTCCGCGTGAAGAACAGCCGCAACACCATCCAGGTGGTGAAGAACGGCCACACGTTCCTGAACGACGGACAGTACACCAACAACTTCACCACCGACGTGGCCAACATCCGTTTCCACGACGCCACGAAGGTGAAGCTCGTGGGCCGCGTGGTGGGAGGCAAGGATCAGGGTGATCTGCCATTAGGCAACAACCTGTCGAAGAATAACCTGGGCGACAACCTGCAGATGGTGCTGGCCCTGGAGGGCGACACCAAGTCGTGGCTCGTACAGGACGTGCAGCACCCGGAGCGCACCCAGCGCGACACCGTCTACCAGCACGCCGGCGGAGGTAACCACCAGACCAAGGTGACGACCCTGCGCAAGCGTATCGAGGTGACGCCCGACCCGGCTACCGGCGAGTACATGCTCATGCTGCCGCCCGTGCGCTGGAAGGTGCAGCAGGTGTATTGCACCGGCTACCCCACCCTCTACCAGAACGGACAGGCCAACGAGGTCATCGACCTGACCGACTGCCTGACGGTGAAGGACACCACCTACGTGGGCAGCTACAGGGATGTGGACAACAGAACCATACATGAGCCAAAGGCATCATATAACGCCATATATAACAGAATATATCGCAGCCCTGTGGAGCTGACCTACAAGCAGCTGAGCTACGACACCTTCAACTACTTCGGCGACAAGTTCTACAACGCCACCAACCTGAAGGGCGACCGCGTGAAGGTGCCGCTGGCCTACAAGAACCCTGAGGACACGACGACGGCCAAGTACACCTTCGGCCACCCCGTGTTCAGCCTGGAGCGTAAGTACTACATACAGGTGCAGGTGGCTGAGCGCTATGTATATAACAATGACTATACGGCAGAGAGGATTGACTTCGTGCCCGTAGGCGGCGGCAAGGCCACCATGCACAACGGCTTGAAGAACGGCGTGGCCGTTGACACGCTGAGCCTGGACAGCCTCGGACAGGGCACCTTCGCACTGCAGGCCGACCGCGTGGCACAGCCCATAGGCATGGAGAATGCCCTGCGGACGGTGACCTTTAGCGCCATGCAGGACAATGTCCACTTCGAGGCCGAGCCGCTGCACGCCTACGTGCTCAACCTCTTCCCCCTGAGCGGCGGCAAGGAGCTGATGACCGACGGCCAGCCCGTCCTGTTCGACATCCTGCGCGACCCGCCGGGAGCCTACAGCTCGTCGACACTGGCCAAGGGTGCTACGCTCAACAACAGCTACTCCATGAACCTGACGATGGCCGGCGGCTTGAATTTCAGCTTCTCGGTGGCCGACAAGATGGACTGGTTTGAAGGCGATGCAGTTGGCGACATATATGAATTGTCTGGTAACTTTGACGGCGACTTCGACGGTATAGAGCACGGCTCGGAGAAGGTAGATGTATCTTACTCTGACCTCGTATTCAACTATAACGGCAGCAAGGCCTGGTCGCACACGATGGTGCTCTCCGACGCTGTCAGCACCAGCGGCGACCCCAGCATGGTGGGTGCCGACGCCGACCTCTACATCGGCCAGGTGCAGAACGTGCAGGTGACACCGCTGTCGAGCATCAGTGTCCTCACCGACTCGGTGTATCAGTCACGGCTGGCCCAGGCGGGCATCGGCCAGGCCAATACGAAGGGCGACGTGGCACAGTATGCCAAGTACGGCACGCTGGTCCACATTGCCGACGGTGTGGATGCCGACGGCAAGAAGTTCCATCTGGTGCGCGACGTGTCGCTCGGCTACGGCCCGAAGCTGAAGTCGAACTTCATCTATTCGCAGAAGCAGATTCTGGAGCAGATCATCCCGAACCTGGCTGGCGAAATCATGAACCACATGTTCATCGGCAGCAAGACCGATGCACAGATACTGGCCAACTCGACGCACAAGCCGGTCTACCGCTCGCTGCGCGAGCCTACCGACCCGAAGTTTGCGCTGCCCAACAAGAAGTATAACACGACCGTCGAGACGCCCAACGACTCTACGCACTACATAATCGTGCTGCCCACGGGCAAAAAGGTGGGTGACTTCAACGACGAGGTGTCGGACAAGGGCGAAATCATCTACGCGTGGTCGAAGATGATTACGCAGAACGAGCGCGAGAAACTGAACGCCTCCGAACTGGTGAACAGCTACGACATCGCCGGTGCGCAGGGTGTGAACTACAGCGAAACGTTCAGCAGCAGCTACTCGAACGCTACGTCGATGTACTTCCCCTACGGTGTGCAGCCCGACTACTTCGGCGGCAAGGGCACCGGCACCATCTCGTCGATAGCCTCGACCATTACCAACTATATCGGCGGTGCGATCTTCGGCTATATAGAGTCGTTTAAGAAGCTCGACCCGAAGGTGAGTGGTGGCGTGAAGAATCAAGAGTCGTCCATCAAGTTTGACGGCAAATACTTCCGCTGGTCGCTGACGCCCGTGCTGACGTCGCAGACCATCGGCACCAACAGCCTGTCGAACGAGTACAACCGTACGGCCTCGTTCACCATCGCTGCTGCGCCGACGAGCCGTCTGAGCGTGGACGTCTACCGCGTGCCGATGGCCGACATCACTACCGAGGGCGGCAAGTGGCTGCCGGAGGATGTGTATAGCAACTACAACTTCCAGAACGTCACCAAGGAGACCTTGGACTATCTGAGGCGTGAGAGCAACGTACCGCAGCACAGTGACCCGTCGAGCTTCGTGTTCCGCACGCGCGGCGGTGTTACCTCTAACCCGTGGGAGGACGGGCGCAAGACGCGCTTCTACCAGGCCGGCTCCATCCTCGACGAGCGCACGCTGAAGGTGGACAACCCGACCATCAGCCTCGACAAGCAGAGCGTGAGCGGTGTGTCGGTGAACGACCCGGCGCGCTTTACCATCTTTATAGCCAACGAGAGCGAGAAGCCCGAGGCTACCGGCGGACTGAGCGTCTTCACGCTGTTCTCCGTGGACCAGGCGAACCCCAACGGTGCCAAGCTGAGCGTGAACGGACAGACGCTGACCAGCGGCGGCATGAGCGTGACGCTCGTGCCGGGCATGACCACCCAGCTGGAGCTGGAGGTGCGCGCCGGACAGGGCTTCGACTACGAGGGGCTGACCATCGGCCTGATGTCGCCCACCGACCCCGAACACGCCAAGGCTACGGCCAAGTTCGACGTGCACTTCCTGCGCGAGGCCGGAGCGGTGACCATCTCGGCACCGGTCGACAAGTGGGTGCTGAACACCAACGCCCAGAAGGACGATGAGCGCGGCTGGTACATACCGGTCACCATCGGAGGCTTCGACCGCCACCAGCTGAACTTCGACCACATCGAGTTCCAGTATAAGGAGTCGCAGCGCGGCGACGACACCTGGACCAACATCTGCTCGTACTATGCCGACTCAACACTGATGGCCAAGGCCAACGGTGTGTGCGAGCTGATGAAGCCCAACGCCAACATCGTCACCGAGTTCTACGGCGACGGCTGGGAGATGGAGCGCAGCTACGACCTGCGGGCCGTGCTCTTCTGCCGCAACGGCGGAACGTTCCTCACCACGCCGTCGAAGGTTGTCAGCGGTATCAAGGATACACGCCGTCCGCAGCTGTTCGGCACACCCGAACCGAAGAGCGGACTGCTCTTGCTGAACGACGACATCGTGTTCAACTTCTCTGAGGACATCGACTACAACAACCTGAGCGCCTCCAGCCACTTCGAGGTAAGGGGCGAGGTGAACAACAATGACATCTCTGAGAATGTGAGCCTGCAGTTCTCCGGCAAGGCAAGCGTGGAGACGGAGGCCAAGCGTAACTTTACAGGTAAGGACCTGACCATCGAAATGAGGGTGAACCCCGCCGCTACGAACCGCGACATGCCGCTCTTCTCGCACGGCACCAACGGCCAGAAGCTGCAACTCTGGCTGACCAAGGACCAGAAGCTGAGAGCCGTGGTCAACGAGGAGACCTTCGAGTCGCAGTCGCCCATCCAGGAGGGCAGCTTCCGCCAGGTGGCTGTCAGCATCAGCCAAAAGGACAGCACGCTGTGGCTCTACAGCAACGGTGAGACCATCGGCAAGGGCTACAAGCTGAAAACCCTGTACAACGGTACCGGCCCGCTCATCTTCGGCCGCACCAACGAGACTGACCGTACGGCCATCCAGTACTACGAGGGCCGCATGATGGAGGCTCGCCTGTGGTATCGCACCATGAACGCCGGACTCGTGGGCTCCTACGGCCTGCACCGGCTGACGGGCTACGAGAAGGACCTGGTAGACTACTACCCGATGAACGAAGGCTCGGGCGACTATGCCGTTGACCACACTCAGGGTGCCAATGCCAAGTTGATAGGCACCAGCTGGGCCATGCCGCACGGCATGTCGCTGCACCTGAACAAGGAGGACAAAGGCCTGCAGCTGACGGACAAAGCCATCAACCGCTCGGCCGAGCAGGACTACACGCTGATGTTCTGGTTCAAGACCGACGCCGAGGGCCGCGGTACGCTGCTGAGCAACGGCAAGGGCCTGAAGGAAATCAGCGACGACCGCAACCGCTTTAACATCGGATTCGAAGCCGACTCGCTGACGTTCCGCTCGAACGGCTTTGCCACTAAGCTGGCTGGCAACTGGAGCGACAACCAGTGGCACCACTATGCCATGACGGTGAACCGCGCCCACAACGTGGCCAACATCTACATGGACACGGAGCTGAGCACGACCTTCGCTGCCGACAGCCTGGGCGGCATCAGCGGCGGAAAGCCCTGCATCGGCGCTACCGTCGACGGCAACACGCCGCTGAAGGGTAATGTGGACGAGCTGATTGTCTTCGGACAGGCTCTGCCGCAGACGCTCATCAAGACCTACTCGACGAAGGGTCCGAACGGCGACGAGGCCGGTCTGCTGACCTATCTGAGCTTCGACCACCAGGAGCGCAATGCGAATAACGAAATCGTCATGGCTCCTTATGCATACAGCAGGAGGCTACACCTGGACGAAAAAGGCCAGGTGAGATACCAGGAAGACCCCGTGACGGGCAAGCCTACAGGCACACCGGTCCGCGACTACCTGTTCAAGGATAGCCCGGAGAAGGTCATGACCCGCATCGACGCCGAAGTGGCTGCTCCCGTGGTGCCTAACGAGAACGTGACGAACCTGAACTTCAGCTTCATCGGCAAGGGCAACCAGATCATGGTTGAACTCGACGAGCCGGCTGCCAAGCTGCACCACTGCAACATATATGTGACGGTGCGCGACGTAGAGGACAGGAACGGCAACATGATGGCTTCGCCGAAGACGGCAAGTTATCTTGTTACCAACAGCAGTCTGGAGTGGCTGGTGAACAGAATGGATACCACCATCAAGTATGGCAATGGACAGGCAATAGACCTGCCGTTCTATAACTGGAGTGCGAAGAACCATACCTACAAGATAGAGAACTGCCCAAGATGGCTCACACTCAACAAGTACACCGATGCGATGGCACCGCAGAATGCAGACTATGTCACAGCAACAATCAGCAATGACCTGAACGTCGGAACGTATAATGAGATTATCTATCTGACCGACGAGGAGGGTATAGCAGAACCGTTCTACCTCAACCTGACCGTAGAAGGCGAGCAGCCTGAATGGTCGAAGAAGGTGGACAGCGACCTCCTCAGATACTCGATGAATGTTATCGGACAGGTTTATCTGTATGATCAGATTGACAGTGATTCACGCGACATCGTCGGCGTCTTCGACAAGGAGAATGTATGTCACGGTTTTGCTAACATCACTCACGATGAGCAGTCTGGTGATAACGCCCTCTACCTGACAGTCTATGACAATCAGGTGAGCGGTCGCGAACTGAACTTCCGCCTGTGGCAATACAGCACTGGACGCGAACTGGTACTGACACCGAAGCAGAACATTACATTCGAGAATTCGGCTATAGTGGGCAGCGGTACACCGGTACGCTTCGACGGAGGTGAGAGCTTCGTACAGAACTTCAGCCTGAAGAAGGGCTGGAACTGGGTATCGTTCAACATGAACAGTCCGCAGCTGGCTGATGTTAACCCATTGCTCAACAACATACCTTGGAAGGAAGGCGACGTGCTGACTGACATGGGCAGCGATACACTGCTTGTATATAAGAATAAGCAGTGGCTGACATCAGGAAGCACGCAGAATATGACCATTTCACCTAAGAAGTCGTATGCTATCAAGGTTCAGGAAGACTGCCTCTTCCCAATCGGCGGCACTGTCATCAAGGAAGAGAGTGCTCGTACCATCGAAGTGAAGAAGGGCTGGAACGCTATCGGCTACACACCGATGACGAACCTGAGCGTAGAGACCGCCCTGAGCGACTACTACGACAATGCCCAGGAAGGCGACGTGATTAAGAGTCACACTGAATTTGCATACTTCAGCAAGTCCGGCAACGTAGGACGCTGGCGTGGCAGTCTGCAGTACATGAAGCCTGGCGAAGGCTACATGCTGCTCCGCAAGGGCAACGACGATGTATCGTTCACCTATCCGTATTACGAGATGGGCACCAGCTCCAGCGAGAGTGGTGCTAAAGCCGCAAGGCTCACCTCTTCTAATGAGGCACGCAGCGCAGTTCGGGCACGCAACACAATGACCCTCTCGGCTACGGTTGAGAACTTCGAGACAGAGGAAGGCGACCTTCTGGTTGCTTATGCCGACGGCGAAGTGGTAGGATGTGAAGAACTCAGTGCAGAACAGACCGCTGATGGTAAGCCGCTGTTCTACATGAACGTCGCCGGTGAGGCTAAGCAGCCTATCAGATTCACCATCGTGCGTGACGGTGAGACGGTAGCTTGTACACGTAATATAATGACCTTCCAGACTGATGCTGTCATCGGCAGTCCTGAAGAACCGGCTGTTATCAACTTCTCCGACACTCAAACCTACGAGGAGGGCAAGTGGTACACCATCGACGGACTCCTGTTGCAGGACAAGCCTACACAGAAGGGCGTCTATATCTTCGGTGGTAAGAAGGTCGTGATTAAGTGATAACGTAACCATAACATTAAGTGTTCAATAAATGAAAACCATGAATAAGATAAAATTAGCATTCGTACTGCTTGCAGGCCTCGTTTTCGGGGCTTGCAGCAGCGACGATGAAGGCGGCAATAACAGTAATGTCAAATACACAGAGACCGCAGTCAGTGAGGCTCCCGTGTGGGGGATAGACTGGCAATTCAATCAGGAACGCCCGGCCTGGACAAAGCCTGACGCAGGCAGCTATGGCAACTGGACTATCATGATGGTGCAGCTAGAGGAGACACTGCGCCCCTATGCCTCTGACGAGGACATGATGGCAATCTTCGTAAACGGAGAAATGCGTGGACTGGCAAGCCCTGCCGAAGGTACGGTAAAGGATGGTAATGCTACGTTCCTGATGAAGGTATATGGCAACGAGACTGGCACAGAGACGGTGAATATCTCGCTGCAATATTTCAGCCAGAGGTTGAACCAAATCTTCACACTGTCTGACAACATCAACCTTAACTCAGACGAGAGTACAGGCATAGACGAAGACTACATACCACTGTTTACTCTCGGCTCACCAAAGTATCCTATTGTGAAGACGGTAGGGGCGGAGAGTCAGCTGACAAAGGTGGGCATTCCGTTTGACGACGGCAATATCGTCGGTGCTTTCGTTGGCAATGAATGCCGTGGTTTGGCAAAACTCTCAACACCAGGCAACACATCGCTCGTCATCTACGGCCGCACAGCAGGAGAAACGGTAACACTGAAGTGTTACGATGCAGAAAATGGCATCCTGTACACCATACCCAATGCGTTGAAGATGTGAGACTTGCTCAATTTCATTAACTAAAAAATATTTCCTCACTTATGATGTGTAAGTGAGGATTTTTTTTGTACCTGTGGCTGATATGAAACCAGCTAAGATATTCCACCAGTACATCTGGATAAATGAATAACCCTGTCCTTTGACACCGCATATGAAAACACTCCTCAGGAAAACCAAATGTTCCTGAGGAGTGCTGTTGCGGTTCACCACAATAGACTTAGAGAAATGTCTTCTTTTCTGCTGTATTAGTTGAGATGAATCTTAAAAAAATCCTCCAGTTTGTCCCAGGGAATCATGTTCTTAGGCAGCCCCTTACCAGCCTTTTCCTCGTAGCCGCCGTCGTAGAGGTCACAGTGAGAGGCATCTGGTATGATGAGCAATTGCTTGTTCTCGGGGTTGGGATTGGGTTCGCCCACAAACTTGTAACCCTCAGCCTTGCCATCCACCATATAGTGATAGGCCGCCTCGCCAAAGTAGCGCGAGTGGGCATCAGCACCGTGCATAATGAGAACAGCAGAGCGGATTTCGTTGATATAGTAAAGGAAACGACTGTTGGCATAGGCCTGCGTACCGATGACGCGCCAACCGTCGTTAGAATTGCCTGAACGCTTGTGATAACCGCGTGGGGTCTTGTAGTAGTCGTAGTAGTCGTGCACAAAGTTGGGCGCCTGTGGTGGCACGGTATCCAGCACACCGCCGGCCATCGCGTTAGGGTCGGTGAGACGTTGCTTTGAAAGGTTCTCGCGGTTTCTGTGGCGCCACTGCTCGTCGTCGAAGGCATCATTGTAGTCGTTGCCGCTGACACGCGTCATATCGTACATCGTAGAAGCTACGGTTGCCTTGATACGTGTGTCGGCAGCGGCAGCATTTAGTGCGATGCCTCCCCAACCGCAGATGCCGATGATGCCAATCCTCTCGGCATCCACATTGTCCTGTTTCGACAGGAAATCGACAGCAGCCATGAAGTCCTCGGTATTGATGTCGGGCGAAGCCGTGCGGCGGGGTTCACCGCTGCTCTCACCTGTATAGGAAGGGTCGAAAGCCAGTGCCACAAAACCACGCTCTGCCATCTTCATCGCATAGAGACCACTGCACTGCTCCTTGACGGCTCCGAAAGGACCAGCGACAGCGATGGCAGGAAGTTTTTTAACTCCTTTAACTTCTTTAACTTCTCTAACTTCTTTCGGAGTGTAAAGGTCGGCAGCCAATGTCAGTCCATACTGCGTCTTAAACGTCACCTTCTGGTGGTTCACCTTCTCGCTCAGCGGGAACACCTTGTCCCATTCTTGTGTCAATGTCCGCTCCTGTTCCATATCGTTGGCTGTGGTTTGTTTGTTGTTGCAACCTGTGAGCATCCCGCCCATCAGTATTGTTGCTAAAAATATTATCTTTTTCATACCTTTTCTCCTAATTCAAATGCCTCCTGAAGTTTGGGACTACCTTCTATCTCGCGAGCATCATTCACACCTCCGCAGAATAGTGTGCCAGCCATGCGTGACTTAGGATAGCAATCCACCCATCCTTTCAGGCCTGCTTCTGCTCTCGTCGAAGTGTCGGCTTCGTCTTCTGCTGCCGTTGACAGCATATAGACATCGCGGAACTGATAATCCTGTTCGTACATACCGTTCATGCGATCGATGAGTGTCTTCATCTGCCCGCTCATCTCATAATAATATATAGGTGTAGCCCAGCAAACGACATCTGCCTTCAGCACTTTGGCCATGATGTCGTTCACATCGTCGTTGATGACACAGCGACCCAGCTTTTGGCAACCAAAGCAGCCTTTGCAAAACTGTATATTCTTACCTACAAGAGAAATCTTCTCTACTTCGTTTCCAGCAGTCTTTGCTCCTTCAACGAACTTGTCTGCTAACATGTCGCTGTTTGAGCCGTGACGCAGACTTGTGGAAATAACTATAACTTTTTTCATTGTTTTCTAATTATCTTTTTACCGTTTTGAATTAT
>JAEEGJ010007000.1_pt1 | contig 33034 bp, 25 predicted proteins | sample 8958761 | NCBI WGS metagenome assembly JAEEGJ01 (sample SAMN16246546, study PRJNA631951) | gut metagenome | biome: gut microbiome; feature: rumen; material: RS-attached | host: Bos | place: Iran: Karaj | collected 2018-10
AGAAAAGAGCAGGAATTTGATAACCTTGTTAAGGTAGACAGAGAAATTATGAAATCTTTTCAGTCTTCAGAAATAATAAAGTTAATTAATTCTTATGATAAATTAGCAAGTTCAACAGGAAAAAATAAGTGTGCAATTGAATTAGTTAATGACTTTGTAAAGAGGAATCAAAAGATTCTTGTTTGGGATATTTTTGTAAATAATATGTTTGCTCTTTATGATGAATTAAGAATGTATTTATTTGATAAAGTTGAACTGATTTGTGGAGCAATTCCTTTGAATGAAAGACAAGAAGCTATAAAACGTTTTAGGGAAGGAGATAGCATGGTTCTCATTGCTAATCCAGCTACGTTAGCAGAATCAATTTCATTACATAGATGCTGCCAAAATGCAATATATGTTAATAGAAATTTTAATGCAGCTCAGTTTATTCAGTCTAAAGATCGAATTCATAGAATTAATATGCCTGAGGGAACTACAGCATCTTATTATTTCCTTGAAAATAATAATTCTGTTGATAATATGGTTGATGAGAAACTTTCAAAGAAAGAAAGACGCATGCTTGAAATATTGGATGCTGATGATATTATAGTTGGTGGTTCAGAGTTTGAAGATTATTCAATAATGAGTGATTCTGATATAGAAGATTGTTATAGGAAATAAAACATGGATGATATAAATGAAATAAATGACTCTATTTCTTATATATATGAAAATTTCGTTGGAAAAGATGTTAATACATTATCGAAATTATTTAATATTACTAGCAAATGTAAACAAAAGAATTCATTAATAACAAAGGCTATGTTTCTGAATTCAAATGCTTTGCTTTTTTCAAACAAAAATTCTTGTATCATTAGAACAGTTCAGCTTGATAAATATAATCGTTTATCACAATCTATTTCTTTTCCTGCATTTGATTTCAATAAAATAATTAAAGAACAATGGGAATCATCAGATTTAAGAAAGATGTTGATTAATAATATTTTTATTTTTGTAGTTTTTAAGCATTCTGACTCAAAGACTATATTAGAAAAAGTTTTTTTATGGAATATGCCAATAGATATTATTGATAAATCAGTAATAGAAGTTTGGAATAAAACAAAGGAAGTAATACAAACAGGCAATATTGTAAAGTATTCTGAAAATGGTCGTTATTTTACTAATTTTCCTGGTTCAAAAGAAAATCCATATATGCATGTTAGACCTCATAGTCAAAATAAAGATGATGTAAAAGAATTGCCTATTCCTGATAGGATTACAGGGATGAAAAAATATGCTAAACAGTGTTTCTGGTTAAACAAATCTTATATAAATAAAATTATAAATGAATATGAATAAATTCTCGGATATAGAATTAGAAATAATATTAGCTCATTATTTGTTTAAAAACTGTCAGATGCCTCTTCTTGTGCAAAGACTGAAACAATCTTTCCATAAAGATTATAATGAAACAGATTTAATAAAAATCGAAACACTCTATAAAATCCTTGATCCTTCAAATAATAGAGATACAAAAGATGTTGATTCTAGCGTAAAAACAATATGGGAAATGTTTTCAACAGAAGAATCAAGAAAGGATCTGAAACAACTTTATAATGAATTTAATAATAATTTATTAAAAGTTTATCCTAAACACTCGGAGTCAGATTCAGAAATACATGATTACAAGAGTAAGTTTATTATTATAGATGATCAGCCAAAGCCTCTTTCAGAATATACAATTGAAGATGGAAAAAAGAAATATAAGAGGAGCCAAGATATTTTAAATAATGCATTGGCACTTGCTGAATATAGGTGTGAAGCTGACTGTAAGAATGTATTATTCTATAGAAAGGATGGGAAAGAAAAATATACTGAGGGACATCATTTAATTCCACTAAGTTCACAAGATAATTTTAAATATAGCTTAGATGTCGAAGCAAATATTGTTTCTTTATGTCCAATGTGTCATAGACTCTTACATCATGGGTTAAATAATTCAAGTTTATTAAAAAAATTATATGACAAAAGAATAACACGATTAAAAAAATGTAACATCGATATTTCTTTTGAACAATTATTGGATTTATATAACTAATTATTCATAAAGAAAACTAAGAAGTCTCTCTTATTAAAAGCTCTAGATATAGAGTTTCGATTTTAGAAAATCCGACTTACTCTATATCTAGAGTGTAATTATGGATAGAGATGTAGAACAAGTAATTGATAACATTCGAAAGATACGTATAGAAAAAAATATTTCTATTGTCCAATTGTCTATTGATTCTGGTATTTCCAGAAGCCATCTTTTTTATATTGAATCAAAAAAATCAATACCTTCTCTTATTACGCTTTCAAAACTGGCAAATGCTATGAAAATTTCTATGAAGGACTTTTTCTAATATAAGGACGAGGATATATGGCTGTAACTCATGGACATGGAAATCCTAATTGGACCCGAGATGAAACAATTCTCGCTCTGAATTTGTTATTTCAATTGGGAGATGCAAATCCTTCTCCATTTGATGAACGTGTAATAAAACTATCAGAAACCTTAAATCAATTACCTATACATCCTCAAGAACTTCGAAAAGAACATTTTAGAAATCATGCCGGTGTTGCATTTAAAATTCAAAATTTAAAAAGTGTAGCAACTGGAAAAGGTCTTACAAATGTATCAAACATGGATAAGGCTATATGGAAAGAATTTGGTAATAAACCAAAAGAAGTTCAAAGGCTTGCTAATGAGATAATTATAGATTGTTCTATATTCAATGAAGCTGATTCTCTTAATGATACTGTTCCTGATGATGAAACCTTTGCAGAAGGCAAAATTATAACAGAAACACATAAAAGAAAAGAGAGAAATACAAAATTAAGAAAAATCATTATAGCTGATAGAAAAAAGAGTAATAAAATGTTTTGTGATATCTGTGGTATAAAACCATACTTTAATGATGTCATTGATGACTGTACAATTTTTGAATGCCATCATATTGTTCCTCTTTCTCAATCAGGTGGTTTAGTTGAGACCAAAAAAGAAGATATGGCTTTTTTGTGTGCAAATTGTCATAAGGCAATACATCAAAGAATAGCAAAAGAAAAGAGATGGATTTCTCCAGATGAAATGAAATCATTAATTTCTAGCCAGAACTCTTTATGATGATTACAAAGATAGAAGATTTTCTTAATTCAAATAACAATTTTTCTTTTCCAGAAGTTCCAAATGGAGATGCAAACTCTATTGGGGATTTTTATGATAAATGTATAAAACAAGTTCTACCACAAAAACCTGAAACTCTAATTGCATGGCATAATTTATTGTCTAAGTATGTAGATGATGAAGATGCAATTCTTTTAAGTAGATTATATGAAAGTAAAAAACTTAATGGCGAATGGGATACTAGGCGTGGTATGTATACAAGAATGGCAGATGGTTTTCAATATGCATATGCAACAAATTTCTTTGCGCGGCTTATATATCCAATGTCTTATTTTAATTTTGTTCCGGAATATGAAGATTTTAAACAAATGTTTACGGAGAAAAAAATTTCTTTATTTTCTTTTTTAGGTACAACAAAAGTAGAAAAGAAATATGCAGCATTTAATACACCTGCGTATCCTGCTAGATTTTATACACAACAATGGTATTTAGCTCACATTGTCGCAGTTAATGATGAAGCTTTCAAAGGGTATAGAAATGCTGATATTACTTCTATCTTCACTTCTGGAAAAAGAGAAGATTGGGTGTTAACTCCATCTGGATACTATGAACGATATATAAAAGATTCACTTAACGAAGTAGAAAAAAGAATTGCAAAAGCTCATTTCTTGCGTTTTGTTGATCCTCTTAATTATTTTCTTGTTCCAAATTCAAAACGAGTTTCATATAAACAAATAGGTGAAGATTATCGAATTATCGATTTTATGAAAAGAAAATATTTTGAAATATTTGGATCTGCTTATGAATCTTTTCTTTTTGATGTATTAGTTGATTCTAAATCTATTTCAGAGAAGAGTTCAAACGAATTAGCAAAAATGGAATTGCCTCAAATAGTTTTTTCAAGTCTTGTGTTAAATTCTTCTTCAACAACGGGGTTAGCAAAAAAATCAAAAACTTTAATCAAGAAAGAAAATAGTGAGAAGAAAAGAACTATAACAATCTCCTCAATTGAAGATTTTCCTCTATTCGACAAAATTGAGTCATATAGAAAGGGGCCATGTGATAAAAGTTTCTCAGAAAGTAGATTTTCTTTTGAAAACGAGTTTATGAATGTACTGGCTTATACACATTCAAATAAATGGTTGGGAGAAATTAATAATTCTGAAATGGAAAAAATGTGGAGTATTATTTTTGAATATAAGAAATCATTTGATAATTTACCTAATTGGAAAAAAATATGTGATAAATATAATATTACCATAAGTAATGTAGCAAAAGGAAAATATAAAGGATGTTTTGGTATTAGATTACGAGGAATGAAATCTGTACCAGATGACATTATTATACGAAGTATTCTTTGTTTTATCTTTCAAAAATGAAGATAATTTAAAAGAGATTTTAATATATGTAATTCTTTTAGAAAAGTGACTTATGAAAAGAACTATAACAGTAAGCGGTGCAGTTATACTAAGAACAAACCCAGATACAAATAAAAGAGAAATATTCGCAACTCAGCGCGGCTATGGTGATTGGAAAGGGTGGTGGGAATTTCCCGGAGGTAAAATAGAATCAGGAGAAACACCAGAGGCTTGTATTGTACGCGAAATTCGCGAAGAGCTTGCTACAGAAATAAAAGCCGAAAAAATCCTTGGAGTAGTGGAGTATGATTATCCAAACTTCCATCTAACTATGCATTGTATTTTGTGTACAATTGTTTCTGGAGAGCTTAAATTACTTGAACATGAAGCTGCCAAATGGGTAACAAAAGAAACGCTTCGTTCTGTTGATTGGCTTCCGGCTGATTAGTTGATTTTGGATAAGATTGAAGAAATCTTGTAAAATATGTTTTATAACGAAACACAATAATTTGGTACACGTTTTTCTCATATGTACCAAAAATTCAAAATTTGGTACATATTCCTTGTCTTATGTACCAAAGTGGTGTATAATTGGGACATGACTGAATTACAAAAGCTCCCGATTGATTCTTCAAAGACGGAAACAATTAAGATTCTCAAAGCCGAAACCAAAGCTGTAAAAATGCTTGCCGAATTAAAAGGTTGTGCAAATCTTATTCCAAATCAATCTATTCTTATAAATGCTGTTGTACTTCAGGAATCAAAAGACAGTTCTGGAATAGAAAACATAATCACAACAAAAGATGATCTTTATAAGGCTGTATCAGAAACAGTAACTAAGATTGACTCAGCTACAAAAGAAGTTATGTTTTACCGCGAAGCCTTGTATACAGGTTTTAATCAGCTTAAGGAACATGACTTTATTTCTATAAATGACATTGTTCAGATTCAAAAAGTTCTTGTTCAGAATGATGCCGGAATCCGAACCTTGCCCGGAACAAAGCTTGTAAACGATACAACAAATGAAGTTGTTTATACTCCTCCTCAGACAAAAGAAGAAATAGATGAACTGTTAAAGAATTTTACTGAATATCTGAATAATGCTGATGACAGCCTTTCAAAGTTAGCTGTTCTGCATTATCAGTTTGAGAGTATTCATCCTTTTTATGACGGAAATGGAAGAACAGGTCGTATTGTAAATATCCTCTATTTGATTTTAAAGCATTATCTTGATGTTCCAATTTTGTATCTCAGTTCATATATTATAAAAAATAAAACCAGGTACTATAAACTCCTGCAAAATGTGCGAAAAGAAGATGCATGGGAAGACTGGATTATTTTTATTCTAAAAGGAATTGAAGAAACTGCTGCCGATACAATCCAGAAAGTGAAAGGCATAAAAATACTATTGGAAGATTGTGCAGAAAAAGTAAAAGCCGAAGCCCCAAAGATTTATTCAAAAGAATTGATAGAAACTCTTTTTGAAAATCCATATTGCAAAGTTGAGTTCATCGTCAACTCACTCGGTGTAGAACGCAAAGCTGCCTCAAGATATTTGCACCAGCTGGAAGATATTGGAATCTTAAAATGCATAAAAGTTGGCAAGGACAATCTGTTCATAAATATTGGACTCATGGATTTACTGAAGGAATAGAGAAATTAGTCAATGAGGAAATTATGGTTAGATAATTATCTCCATCAAAATTGTAATTCAATTTAAAGGTTTACTTCCCGTTTTTTTTCTTCAATTTAGCCAGCTCCTTCTGCGTCACTTCCAGCGCGATTTTCAGGGCTTTGTTTTCCTTCTTAAGTTCGCGGATCTGGGCTTTGTAGGCGGCGGTGGTTTCTTCTTTGGCTTTCTGGTAGGCTTTGGTGCGGATTTGTTTTTTGGCGCGTTCGTTATAATTGTCTGCTTTTTCCTGTGTATTCATAACGTAATTATATCATCAAAAATTATAAACCGCGAATTTTTTTATGCCGGAAAATCAATTCAAATAATCCCAAAACTGATATATAATCTATAAAAACATTCAGAGGAAAATCATGACCACCCCATCCACCACCTACGCCATAACACTGTATTTCGACCCGGCCACCACAAACGGCATCCGAACGCTCACACGCGATCTTGCTGCAATCACTAAAAACGACTACATGATTGCAAATTCGGTTCCTCCTCATCTTACTCTTGGCATGTTTCATGCTGATGATTCGGAACTGGAAAAGCTTAAATCGCTGTTCGGGGATTTTGTGAATACGGTGAAAAATGAAGCTTCTCAAAATGAGTTTTCTGTCTCTTTTGCAGGGCCGGATAATTTTTTAGATAAAGTGATTTTCTTAAAGCCTACGGATGATTGCCGCTCTTTACTCGCGCATTTAAACGAGCTTCTTCATAAACTTTTTCTCACCTCTTTTGAGCCTGCAGACAATCGTAATTATCTTCCGGGAAATTGAGTTCCTCATGTGGCCCTGGCTGTAAAATTAAATCACCAAGCCTTCGAAAAAGGGATGGAGTTTTTGAATAAAGAACAAAAAACAATTTCAGGATTATGCGTTCAAATTGGCCTTGCCAGGTGTAATCCTTATACTCCGGTATTGGATTTTTCTTTATAAACACGGAATGAAATCAAAGGGGTTATTAAATTAATCCGGACTTCTGACAATGCCTGTAAAAAGATTGATGCCTGACTGGGCGTCGTAGATTACGTAGGTAAAGGGGTGGTCGGCGCGGAAGTTTATGTCGTCTGGGGAAATAAAATCTCCGGCAGCTTTTGCCATAACCATTGTTGCGGCGGCGGCTTTTGTTTTATCTTCGTCTACTTTTATTACGGCTTCGTGCAGGGCCTGGTCTAATAAGATTTTTTCTGAGCCTTCGATAATTTTTGAAAGGTCTGCTTTTGTGCTGTTGAATGCATCGTTTATTCCAAGTTTTTTAAGAATTGGGATTAAATCGTAACGTGAGCGTTTTTCGAATTTTGGAAGGAAGAGATTCACAAGCCTTTCCGATTTATTTTTTCTGAATGTGGTCAAAGCCTCTATAAGATTCATTTTAGAAAAATCATAATCGCGGTCTTTTGGCAGAACGATAATCATTGAATATCTTAAATCTTTATACGGGATTGCTGCAATCTGAAAGTCGTCGTCTTCGTAATAATCAATCATTCTGCAGCCGCGCATCATATCGTGTTTGATTATTGTGCTGCCATCAACATAAAAGTCTTCTTCCTTTGTCATCTTCTTTTCGAACTTATATTTCCATTCCTGTTCAAAAAAGAGTGTATTTAAAAGGACGAGCTTTGTACTTTGCGGAAGTGGGGCAGAAAGAAAATCTTTTATAAGTCTGTCTGTTTTTTTAGAAACAAACGAATTGATTTTTCTTTTTACCTGCGAGCCTTTTGTAAAATCAACCGGCTTTTGTTCAAATTCAAAGGCTTCTAAAAAAGTTTTGTATTCTTTGCGGAAGTTTATGTCTTTATTATACCAGACTGAATTTGAAATATTTTCTGTGGTTGTGATTATGTTTCTTATGAATTCGTCGTTTGCCTGTGATGGTGTGTATTCTAAAACTGAATTAATTTCTTCCCTGGTATTTCCATCTGAACCTTTAGAAAGCGCGTAGAGGATGCTGTAGATGGAGAGGGCAGAGTAGTTTACGTTCTGGCTTTGATTACATAAGACAGAAAAAAGTTTTGAATCGAATGAGTTTATGGCATTTTCTTCTGTCTGATTATGGATTGTGATTTTTTTCCCTGTGTTTTTATTGCTCCGTCCGTTTGCAGCTAATAAAACTCCGGTTGTGATGATGATGATAAAGGCCAGGGCAATTGTGATTATTCTTTTTTTTAGCATGCGAGCTCCAGAAGGTTACAGTAGAATTCGACTGTTTTTAGAAGCACGTCGATTTTTATACATTCGTTTTTGCCGTGAATCATTTCGCGGTCTTCTTTTGTCATGTACATTGCGCTGAATCTGTAGACTTTGTCTGTAATGCGGCAGTAGTGTCGTGAATCGCTCGAAGCCATCATAAGGTATGGACTTATCACTACTTCGGGCCAGGTCTGTTTGATTACGTTACAGAGATTTGTCCACTGTTCGCATTTTGTGTCCGATACTTCCGAAGGGTTACCGTAGCTTATTACATCGATTTTTATCTCGGAGTTTTTGCCCGCTGCCTTTTCTGCAATCTTACCGATTCGCTTTACTGTTTTTTCTACAGTGTCTTTTCCAAGAAGACGCATGTTCATTCCGATTTTCACGCTCGAAGGAAGAACGTTGTAATTTTCTCCTCCGTTTGTTTTTGTTACGGCACAGGTTGTGTGTAAGAGTGCGTATAAGTCGCCACGGAGTATTTTAGAAAGAAAGTTTACAAGCGGTTTTGTGAGCCATAAGTTTTTAAAGATAAAGCCTAAGAATGCGTTATCGTTGTATTTTCCCATGTTTCGTAAAAGCTGTTTTACCGTTGGCGTAAACTCTACCTTTGGATTTTTATTTTCGAGCTTTGTTACAATCTTAGAAGCAATTCCTACAGCAGAATGTTTTGGTGGGGCAGAGGCGTGTCCTGTTTTTGTTGTTACAGTTAAGTCTAAATAGGTTGAACCTTTTTCTTCTGTTCCAACCATTGCGCACGGCTTTTTTACTCCGGGGAATGCGTTTGTTACAATTGCACCGCCTTCGTCTAAAACAAAATCCACGATTACTTTCTTTTTATTAAACCAGTCTACAATTTCGGAGCAGGTCCATCCGTTTATTTCTTCTTCGCCGCTAAAGCAGAGGTATAAATCCTGTGCGGGCTTCCATCCGTTTTTAAGGCTTAATTCTACGGCTTCCATGCAGGCACATAAAGTTCCCTTTGTATCCATTGTGCCCCTTCCGCGGATTTTACCGTTTTTTACATCTCCTATAAAAGGATCAAAGCTCCATTCTTCTTTTACTGCGGGAACAACATCGTAGTGGGCCATCAAAACGTTTCCGTGTCCTTTTACCGTATTTATTCCCTTAATCTTATGAATGAGCCCTGTCTTTCCGGCTGTATAAAATTCACCTTCTGAATAAATCTTTGGAAAAGATTTTTTTAAGAGGGCTTTGAATTTTTCGAATTCTTTTTTATCTATAAGACTTTCATCAATGTTAGATACAGTCTTACACTGAATCATATGACATAAATCGTCTGTAATCTTTTTTTTGTCTTTTTCCGAGAACGTCATTATTTAAGCCATCCTTTTTTGTACATGATTCTTGCAGCACCAAGCGAAATAAGAATTCCGACCGGAACTAAAACTCCTACAGAGCCGGCAAGAGAAGGAACCAGAACAAAGAGTGTAATCATAAAGAGAACAGGTACAATCGAAACCTTCCAGTTTTTGCTGATGTATACAAATCCCAATGCTCCAAAGAGCGAAGAAAGAATATTGTCGAATGCCGGTTTTAATGTTTCGCTCGAAAGAAGAGGCTGGAGAGGTACAAAGCAGAAAACTCCTATTGCAATGATGATTGTTGTTACGATTGAAGCTGTTGCAATTGCGATTGTAGAGATGATTTCTCCTTCTTCTGTGTTCGGCTTTATTCCGGCGCTTTCCATTGCGTTTAAGGCAGCGGGAACTTTTAAGGCTGTTACGTTTCCTGTTACAAAGCTCAAATATGTTCCGCTTGTTCCAAGCATTGGTGTAAAGGTGATGATTTCTATTACGCCTACTGTCCAGTAAATCGGTGCTACTCCCAAAAGTCCCTTTAATACTGCAGTGATGTTTGGCCATGCATTGTAGTAAATACAGATAGAAACCGGAACCAGGAGGATTACAACCAAAGCGCTCCAGATCCAGATTTGTCCTTTTTTATGTGAATCTAATGTGTATTCTTCAAAAGTCATATTCTCCCCCTAAAATCCAAAAAGCGGTGCTAGTAAAACAGCCGCAATCATAGAAAGAATCATCGAAAAAGGCATTGCAAAATTTTCAAGCCATTTGATTTTTGCTTTTTTGATTAGTAAGCCACATAAGGCCATAATCAGTGCAGAAATAAAAAGCACGATTACAGGTAAAAGCCCCTGAACGCCTTCCCTTAAATGACTGAACACCATTCCGCTGAATGCCGAAATCATACCCATAAAAAGAGATGTCATAAAAATCTGTCCCCACGCAGAATCCTTGGTTTGAATTTTAATAACTCCCTTCTGGATTTTTTTTATGAGGATTGGGGTGAGTAAAATGCTTGGTAAAATTCCGAGCGTCATAACCCAGGCGATTGCAGAATAAGTTTTTGGATCTGTAATCATCTGTGAAAGAGAAATATCTAAAGCCTTTGCTGTAGAGGTTGCAGCCGGAAGTTCATAAGTTATAGCTCCGATTACGCTCAGCCTTATCCACGGAAGAGGAAGCCCTATAAACTGAGAAAGAGTTACAACTCCAAGAAGAATCGAAAATGCCGGTGCGATTGTAAATATTGCTGTAGAAGAAATTGTCTTCCATACAACGGACATATCCATGTTGATTACTTTTGCGCGCTTTACTGCCCTGATTAAAAAGAAGAAAGACTGCGCCAGAATAAATACGATAGTGATTGCGGCAACAGCATATAAAAATGTGCTGTTTGTATTAAATGATTTTTCCATACATTAAGTATATAGCAAGAATAAGGGAATTGTCATTCTTTTTCTGCACCCCGTGATTATGCCAGATGTAAATTAAGCCGCGTGTATGCACTGTGGCGCGCGGGGCACAGAAAAGTATGATTTAGATTTTGAACAGGTCGATTTCTGAACCAATCTGCTTGATGTTGTCGGCCATCTTTCCCGAAATAGAGAAGAGGTCTGCACCGGTCTGATTGATGTGTTCTGCTCCCTGATGCATTTCGTGGATACTTTCTTTGATTGTATCTGTTGCAAGCTGGAGCTTTTGAACTTCGGAAAGAATCTGTTTGTTTCCTTCTGTCATTTCTGCAGCGGCTGTCTTTACTTCTGCTGTAGAGTTGTTCATAGAGCCAAGGGCATCGATAATCTGTTTAGAACCAATCTGCTGCTCTTCCATTGCTCCCTTAATCTGTTCAAGAATCTGGCTTGTTTCGGAAATACTTTCGGAAATAGCAGAGAAGGCATTGTTTGTATCGTTAGAAACAGAAACAACTTCGAGGATTGTCTGTTTGATGTTCTTAAGCTCGGCACCGATTGTCTTTGACTGTACTGATGATGTTTCTGAAAGCTTACGGATTTCGTCTGCAACTACTGCGAATCCCTTTCCGGCTGTTCCGGCGTGTGCAGCTTCGATTGCGGCGTTCATGGCAAGAAGGTTTGTCTGTTCGGCAATACTTGCAATTGCAATGTTGGCATCCTGAAGCATCTTAGACTGCTCTTCGATTCGCATAATCTTTTCGTTTGCATTTTTCTGTGTAGCCATACCTGCAGAAGAGTTCTGTTCAAGCTGGTTGAAAGAGTCGATCATCTTTGTTACAGATTCGCTTACAGAGTTGATGTTCTGAATCATTTCTTCTACAGAAGAAGAAGCCTGCGATACACAGGTTGACTGAGATTCAATAAGGCGGTCGAGCGATTCGATTGTAGCACTTATTTCATTTACGGCTCCGGCAGTTTCCTGTACCGATTCTGCCTGTGAAAGAATCTGTCCGTTTACGCTTTCGATGTTCGAAATAATCTGTGTAATGGAAGAGGTTGCATTCTGTGTACTAAGCTGAAGGTCTGAGTCCACCGAAGTAAGGTTCGACTTAGAAGCCTGAAGGTTTGTTACAATATCCTGAAGCTTTTGAACGAAGCCGTTGAAGCCCTGTACTACGGCACCAATTTCGTCGTTAGAAGATTCTGGAATACGCTGAGTAAGGTCTGCGTTACCGCTTGCAATAGTTGTAATAGAAGATTTAACTGTCTTTAATGGTCTTACAAGGAGTCTTACAAGAAGTGTAATAAGAAGAGCCGAAATAAGTACAGAAATAACCATTACAACGATGATGTAATTCTGCATCTTGTAAACACTTTCAAAGTAGTAGTCGTATGGAGCTACTGCAAATACAGTCCAGTTTGTTTTTGGAATCTTTTTGTATGCAGCAATAAGGTGCATACCGATGTTAGGGTCGATAAAGTCTTCTACATCTTCTTTTCCGGCAAAGATGTTTGTAAGTACAAGTCCGAGTCCCTGTGTATCATCCATCTCTGTCTGGCCTGTCTGATTTTCATCTGTATTTGGATTAGCATTTGCAACAGTTGTCATTTCCTTCCAGTTGATGATGGAAGGATGCATTCCTAAACCAAGGTCAATCTGTTCAATTGTAGAAAGTGCAGTGTTACCCTGAATTACCATTACAACCGCACCGATTATCTTATTTTTCTTATTGTAAACCGGAACACTGTAGTGCTGTAAAACTGTATTTGTTACAGTACTGAATTTAGGGTCAGAAACAAAGTCGTTTCCTTCGTATGCTGTTTTAAAATAAACGCGGTCTTTAAAGTTTAAGCTCCGGCCGTCTGCTAAAAGACAGTCTCCGTTGGCATCATAAAAGGCCATGTCTATACAGTTGTCGCCGATAGCATGGATTACATTTACGATTTCCTGCTGTTTCTGGGCAAGGGTAGCGTTTTCGTCTTTGATGATATCAAGCTCTGCAATTACATGCAGGGTCTGGAAATGCTTTTCGTTGATGGCAGCAATCTGGTTTGCGATATCTGTAGAAATAGCGTTCATGTGGTTTATAACGCTGTCCCTCATTCCGTTAGAAGAAATTTTATAAGCAATTGTTCCAAGAAGAATGTTTACGATTATCAAAACCGAAAGGAAGATTAAAAGCAGCTTTGCTGTAATTGAGAAATACACCGATCTTTTCTTACTCATTTTGTGCTCCTTAAAGTACGGGTAATAATTCAAACTTAAGACCTTTCAAAAGGTCACAAAAACTCAATTCAACTAAACTTTTAAAGATTTTTTACTTAATTTATAGGTTTAATTATATCATAAAATAAAAAAATAACAATGTTACAAAGCTATAATATTATTGTAGATTTTATTACGGATTTATTTAGTATTTTTGGGAAATCTGGTATATAATTGTAGTATCAGGAGTAAGGAATGGAGTTCTTACGGCGACATCAGTTATCTATAATGTTGTTTTTGAGCGGAATCTGTACCGTTCTGGCAATACTCAGTTTCTTTACTAAATCCATGCCAAAAAAACGCCGTCGCCCCCTCATGTTCCTCGAATTATATGCGGCTCTTCTTCTGATTATGGACCGCTTTGCATACATTTACCGCGGAGATATAACTGACTTTGGCTGGTGGATGGTCCGCATTGCAAATTTTTCCGTATATCTTTTTTCTCTCTGCATACTCTTTGCATTTAATCTTTATCTTGTCGATTTATATACTACAGAAGGCGGTCTTAAAAAAGTTCCACGAAGACTCAAGATTACAGAAGGCTTTGTTGCAGTCGGTATTATTATTCTGATTATTTCTTCGTTCACAGATTTTTATTATACATTCGATTCTTATAACCGTTACCAGAGGGCGGCAGGATTTTTATTAAGCTATTTCTTCCCGTTTGCAATCATCCTTTTACAGTTTTCTGTCATCATTCAGTATTACAAAAGGATTCCGCGTTTTATAAGAATTCCACTTTTGCTTTTTGCTGTAATTCCTGTTATTGCAACCATCCTTCAGATTTTTACATACGGACTATCTTTGCAGAATATTGCAGTTGTAGGCGAGGCTGTAATTCTTTATATCTTTGTTGTAATAGATTTAAATAACACCGTTCAGAATGCAAACAAAAGGGAAGTTGATTTACTCAAGGAAGAACAGAACAACATGAGGATTATGTTCGAACAGACAGCAACTGCTCTTGCAAACGCAATCGATGCCAAGGATGTTTATACTCACGGTCATTCACGACGTGTTGCAGAATATGCCCAGAGGATTGCGGGCGTTGCCGGAAAGGATGAAAAATTCTGCAGTGATATTTATTATGCGGGTCTTTTGCACGATGTAGGAAAGATTGGCGTTCCGGTGCATATTATTCAGAAGGAAGGAAGGCTTTCAGAGGAAGAGTTTGCAGAAATTAAGAAGCATCCGGTGATCGGAAAGCAGATTCTTTCGAGCATCAGTAAGTCGCCTTATCTTTCCATTGCGGCAAACTATCATCACGAACGCTACGACGGAAAAGGCTATCCTAACGGACTTAAAGGCGAAGATATCCCCGAAATTGCACGAATTATTGCAGTTGCAGATTCTTACGATGCCATGACTTCCAAGCGAAGTTACAGGGATCCTCTTCCTCAGCAGAAGGTTCGTGAAGAAATCGTAAAGGGAATGGGAACTCAGTTTGACCCGGTTTTTGCAAAAATCATGCAGCAGATTATAGATGCCGACACTGATTATGTTCTCCGCGAGCATCACGAGCTTTCTGATATTTCGGGTAAAACAGAACTTGAATGCGGCGAATATCTTTCTGAAAAATCGGAAGGATATCTTCTGTCTGATTATCCTACTACCTTTAATATTCATTTTGTTTCAGACAAAAATAATCTTTCTGAAAAATCAATTCCAACCGTCATTGTTTTTGACTCCCTTGATGCGCGCATCCATAAAAACAGCCCTGAATACGAACAGAATCAGATGCTTTATTATGAATACGGCTCAATCCGCTTTGACGGAAAATACGAAGAAAAGGGCGTAAGAAAATCAGAAAAAGAAGTGATTGAATCAAAGCTTGTAAAAACTCAGGAACTTCTGGAAGATTATGCGGGAGGCCTTGACTGGGAAATTGAAGGGGTTAAGATTAAGGACCACGTTCTTTTAGTGATGAAGTCTAAGTATTCTACAATTAAATACACTTTTGCGCTTCCCGATAATTCACGCTTTTCTTACATCGCTTTTACAGGTGAGCACTGTACGCTCAGTAATCTTTCGATTCAGAAAAAAGAGATGGCTGTCCCTGCTGATTATATCAAACGCATTGCTCCCGAAATAAATTATATTGATGGTCCCGAAGGCGATATTCCAAACCTTCAGATAGACGGATGGTGTTCTGCTGCCACACAGGGAATCCCTCTTAAAAACGGCATGAAAATCAGCTTTCATTCAAAGAGTCTTCCTATGGCTCGCCTTATCTGGCATTGTCCTTTTATCCGCCTTTATTCTTCTGATGACGGTGTTTATGGTGGAAAGAATTCGCGCGAGTTTGTACTTATAAGGCTTGATGGCGAAAACTGGGAGTCGGACGAAAAATGTAAGAATACAATCACCATAAATAAAAATGATGATTTTGAAGGCTGGGATTCCTGGAAAGAAAAAAATAAAAAGGGCATAGACTGCGAAGTTCTTATAAAATACGAAGGAAAAAAGATTACGGTAACTACCGAAAACGCAGGCATTGCAATTAAGAGTGTTTCTGTATTAAACGAAGATTATCCGAAAGTTTATGCTTCCCTCACAGGCGACCAGTGTGTTATAACTAATATCAGGATTCAATAGCTTTCTCTTATAAAAGCTTTCTTCTATAAATAAATATTTAATTATGGCCGAATTTGTTGCAAGTTTTATTACAGGTTTTGAAAGGGTAGTAGAAAAGGATTTACCCAAGCGTCTCGATCAGATAAAAATTCTTAATCTTTTTGATGGTCTTGTTCATTTTTCTTATGCAGGAAATTCACGCGACTTAGAAAAGATTCTTTATTTTAATAATACCTTTTTTGTATTAAAAACTTTTACCGGTAAGAATCTTAGTTTTCCTTTTATTGTAGGACAGACCTGCAGCCAGAAAAAATATTTTTTGATTTCTAAAGGCTCCTTCCGTGTGCGGTTCCAGAACGAAAATCAGTTTGCAAAGGTCGACAAAAATATTGCACGACGCGCAGAAGATTATGTTCTTTCTAATTCTAAGCTTACTGTAGACAGGCTTTCTCCTTCTACCGAAGTGTGGTTTTCCATAAGGCGCGAAGGATTTGCATTTGCAGGCCAGCTTATTTCTAAGCGTGAGTTTACAGAAAAAAATCTGAATAAAGGAGAACTCCGCCCCGAGATTGCATATTTAATTTCCTGCTTTGCAGAGCCCCAAAAAGATGATGTAATTTTAGAGCCGTTTGCAGGTTATGGCTCAATTCCCGTTCAGCTTACAAAAAAGTTTAATTTTACAAAGCTTTATATTAGCGATATAGATAAAGAAAAAATTTCTGCCATAAAAGAAAAAAAGCAGTTTATTAATAATCCCGATGTAGAAATCTGTGCGTGCGATGCGTTTAAGCTTGAGCACCTGGGCGATGCTTCTGTAAGCCTTGTGATTACAGACCCGCCATGGGGATATTATGAAGACATTGGCGATATAAAAGATTTTTATAGAAGAATGTTTGATTCCTTTAGGAGGGTGATTAAAACAGGCGGCCGCCTTGTCATCCTTTCCGCGCGAAAAGACGAGCTCGAGGCGGCCGCCCGCTCCCAGAATCTTGTTGTAGAAGACAGCCTTCATACGCTTGTTAATGGTAAAAAGGCCTCTTTATATAAGATGTATTTCGCGTGAGATGTTGCATCCACGTCGCAAATGCATTCCCACGCGTGGTTTTCGTTTTCTTATTACCTGTAAATAAAAGCGGGGTACTGAACCGGAGACTCAAGCTCTTCCTTTACCGACTTTGGAATGTAGGGAAGGGCCATGCTGCTTAAATCAAAGCTGTCGCTTGCCTTAGACGAAAGCGAGCTAAGAATATCAAAGATAGAAGATTTTTCTTCCGGTACCTTAAACGGAACAACCGAACAGTTCTGATTTTGAATCTCAACTTTTAAATCGTCGAGCATTTCTTCGTGAGTAGAAATCTTATCTATGAGTTTTAAATCCAGTGCCTGTTTTGCAGTATAGATTCTTCCGTCCGAAATCTTACGAACTTCGTCCATCTTTAAGTTTCGTTCAAGGCTTACAATTTCTGTAAACTGGTCGTAACATTCATCTGCAACGCTCTGTAAAATCTGGCGCTGTTCGTCTGTAAGAGGCTGGGTCATGCTACCCATGTTTTTGTTTTTTCCTGCATGAATGGTTTCTGCTTTAATTCCATATCTTGCAAGAAGTTCCGAAACATCAATGCTCTGTCCTGCAATTACACCGATTGAACCTGTGAGTGTATTTCTGTTTGCATAGATTTTGTTTGCAGCACACGAAATATAATATCCGCCCGAAGCAGCCATTGAACCCTGGTAAACATAAACTAACTTACCTGCATTTCTGTAATCCTTTAATGCAAGATAAACTTCATCAGCTTCGTAAACACTTCCGCCCGGTGAGTTTATAAAAACAACAAGTGCCTTATTCTTAGCATTATTTTTTAATTCACGGATTGTGTTTAAAAGCCACTGCTGGTCATAAGTTTTTGTCTTCTGTGTGATTTCGCCTTCAAGGTATATTTCTGCTATATAATCAGAGCGCTGCTTATTTACATAAGTTGCAGCCTGGTTTACGGTGCTCGATGACTCATTTGATTTTCCCTTGCTTGTTCCAAGAATAATCAGAACTGCAATAATGGAAATAATTACTATAAGAACGATTGTTCCAGAGCTTGGTTTTTTCATTATTGTAAATCCTCCAGTCTTAATGATCCTGCTTCTACCTTATCTTTTAACTGCGAGTGATAAAGGTTTATTGTAGAAAGATTATATATAGGTGCAAATAAACATAAGAGTGCTGTCTGAATTACCTGAAGAATCACATCGGAATGAGCAGTGCCCGAAAAAGAAAAGATAAGACCGAGTACTACAACTCCGGCAATCGGAAGGGCAAGAGTTGAAAGAGCAATTAAAACAATTTGTTTTTTAGAGCCATTAACAAGAGTAATACTTAATTCCATTGCCCTTGGAATAGAAACATTGTCGTATTCTGCTGCAACATAGTATGTAAATGAATAATTCAGAAGTTTGTATATGAGGAAGATACATGCCCCAATAAGTATGACAAGTCCAAAAAGAATTGCTGTAGAAGAAATAAACAGGCAGATGACCATTGCAATTGTGAATGGAAGACACCAGAGGAAGGTCCATAAAGCAATCCATAATCCGCAGAGAATACCTCTCTTCCATTTAGCAAAACCGTCTACATAATCCTTTAATTCTACAGGCTCGGGGCTCTTAGACATTTTAAGGTAAAGCCCTGTTGCTGCAAAAGTGAATATAAAACCTATGAGTCCAAAAATGATGGAAATTCCCAGAGAACTCAAAGTGTTTTTTGTATAATCTAAAATCATTTCCTGGTTTGAACCCGGATTTGTAAGAAACTTAATCAGTTCGTCCTGTGTTGGTGTTGGAAAAAATCTGGACTGGATAAATAATTGAATAAACCCAAGCAGTTCGGCAAGAAGTACTGCAATAACAGGTATTTTGTATCTGCCCTTAAGCTGTGTTTTGGCAAATTCATTGCATTTTGCGTAGTCAATCATAATAAACTCCTTTTTGGGGCTTATTATATCAGAAAGAAGGATTTTAGACAAAAAAAAGACGGGGTTTTGGGGGAAATAACCGGTATTTTTAGGATTTATTTATGGGATTTAAACAAAAAAAAAGTTGAAAAACCTCACACGCTTTTCAACTCTTTTCTGAATATTAATCACAAGGTTTTCACAGGTGTCTGGATGTCGACCACCCGTGCTTACCTTACAGTTTAATTATCGGAATAAAAGAAAGACAGTTTAGCATTTTTTTTATAAATTTTTTAAAATTTTTACATTTTTCCGTGGAGGAAAAAAATCCTCATATAACTTGACACATATCCTTTTTTTTAAGATTATATTTGACATCATGAATGCAGAAAAAATTAATCGTTCGTATCTTGAAACTCTTTCTTTTTCTGATTTAAGTAAACTTGCTGATGAGTACGGAGTTGATGTTCCGGAAAACTTTGATAGAAGATTATTGATCGGAGAGCTTTTAGAACTTATAGAAGAGGGTAAATCTTCCGGAAATGAAAACATGGTCATTTCTTCAGATTCCGTTCAGGACGATTCCGAAAACCTTCCTTCCAATTATAACGAAACACAAATCTCCTGTATCTTAAGAAATCCTGTATGGGCTTTTGTCTTCTGGAATATAAGCGAAAGTGATCAGGCAAAGCTTAAGGAACTTGATGACTGTAATATCATGATCCGAGTCTGCATTCTTTCTGATGATAAGGAAATTAAACCTGTAGAATCTTTCGAAGTTAATGCTTCTATGGATACTCAGGAACAGTATATTCTTCTTCCGGCAGGTAAACAGTTCTTCCGTTTTGAGCTTGTTTATGTTGCAGGAACCGCTGGTGAAGTTTTAGCCTTTTCTCCGGTAATCACAATTCCTCAGGGTGGTCAGGCATTGAATGATTTCCAGCCCGGAAAAGATGATGATTATTCAGAAGTCATAAAGCTTTCTGGAATTAATAAAGTTTTGATGGAGCAGTATACAAATCACAGACACTCCTTTGCAGAATAAAAAATGTTTTTAATCCTTGGTTGAACCGTATAGGTGTGAGTTAATATGAATAAAAATCTGGTATTTATAATAAAGGCAAATCAGGAATTTATACGCCACTCAAAGAAAGAAATCGTAGAAGTCGAAGCTGAGCTTAATTCTTTGTTTGAATCTGTTTCGTATACATACATTCCTCTTTTGAATATGCTCGAGCGCTTTGAAGCAGAAGGTATTAAGGCAAAAATCGGTCTTGTTCTTCCTCCTGTTTTGTGCGCACTTTTAGATAATCCCGAAATCCAGAATATGTACAGTCTCTGGCTCGATAACCGCATAGCACTCGGCGAAAAGGAATTAAAAAGAGCAAAAAAGAATCCCGAAATCCTTAAAAACGTTGAGCGTATAATCGGTCAGAACAAGCAGATTAAAAAAGACTTCCAGGAAAAATACAATAATAAACTCATAGAAAAATTTGTTGAGTATCACAGAAAAGATTACATCGAACTGATTGCAACCTGCGGTACAGACATCTTTATGCCTCATTATTCAGATATGCCCGAAGTTCTTTCTGCACAGATAGAAGTTGGTTTACAGGCATACAGAAAAAGCTTTGGTGAAACTCCAGAAGGTTTCTGGATCCCGGAACTCGGCTATACTCCCGAAGTAGAAAATATAATCAAGGCATACGGATATTCTTATACGGTTGTAGATTCAAGAAGTATTCTTCTTTCAAAGACTCTTCCTTCCAAAGGAATTTTCTATCCTATGCGTACAGAAAATTCTCTTGCAGTTTTCTCTAACAACCCTTTCTTTAATGATGAGCTTTTTGGCGAAGACGGCTTTGCAGATAACGAAGTTTACTGTAATGTAAATCACGACATCGGGTTTGACCTTTCCATGGATGAACTTGCTCCTGTTGTTAAAAAAGGGGAGTGCAGGGTTTCTACAGGCTTCTGCTACTGGAATAAATCTTTCGATGAAAAATCAATCTACGATTCGGAAAAAGCATTTGAACAGGCAAATCTCGATGCAAAGTCTTTCCTCAAGACAAACTCAGAACTTCTGACTAAAGCCGGAGATGAAATTAAAGATACAGATTTTGTCTGCCTTGTTTGCACTGTAGATGCGGAAAAGCTCCGTGTTGACTGGGCCGAAGGTCTTTACTGGCTTGAACAGGTTATCCGCGGTTCTTCGGAATATTCACTGAACATAACAACATGTAATCAAATGACACAAAAACCTTTTACATACGAAAAGGTAGTTCCATATTATTCTTCTGCTGCCGGAACAGGTTACGGAGAAAATCTTTTGTCGAGCAAAAACTGCTGGATGATGCGTTACATCAAAAAGGCATGTGAACGCATGATTGATCTTTCGGACCGCTTCCCTAACGACACAGGATTAAAAACACGCCTTTTAAATCTTGGCGCAAAGGAACTCATAATTGCACAGTCATCTGGTCTTGCAAAGATGATAGAAAACGATGACTTCCCTGAATTTGCTAAAAACCGTTTTATGGATTCAATCAAGGCCTTTACTTCTGTTTTTGATTCTCTTGGCTCAAATACAGTAAGTACAGAATGGCTTACAACCTTAGAAATTTATGATGATATTTTCCCGTGGTTGAACTACAGAATCTTTAGTAAGAAAAAATAAATTAGCTGGAAATATAATCTGATTTTAAGACGCTCCATTGCGGGGCGTTTTTTTATTCTTCAAAGAACATTGTGTCGCGGACTATCTGAATCATACTCATCTGCGCTTTTGCACTTTCTATTCCAAGAATTGCAGGGTCGTAGCGTTTGTCTATTTCTAAGACTTTTTCCCAGGTTTCAATGGCCTTTTCCCATTCAGATGAATAATAATAAACAAGACCTTCCGAATAAAGCTTGTCTATTTCTTCCTGAACTTTTGCGCGGCCTCTGTCTCCAAGAAGCATTTTGCCCGAAAGGCTTATTCTGTTTACCGGGTTCAAAGATGAAGTAAGGTCCAGCGTGTAGTTTACGTTAAGTCTCATCTGTTTATATTCAAATTCGCCACCCACACTGATTTTAGGGTTACCGCCCTTAATTTCGAGCCCGGTCAAAATACTAAAGTTTTCGTGGAAAGAAAAATCTGCTCCAATGCTGAACGAGAAAATCTGATAGTTTGTTATGTCTAACAAGTTAAGAGGCTGTTTAATATCTGCTGCAACAGTGAGGAAAGGAAAGAACTTAACCGAGATACCGGCCGAAACAATTGTCGGGAGAGGGTCGTCCAGGCGGAAACCTGATTTAGAACCAAGTCCCGTAAATCCAACACCGATGTTCTGTGCTGCAAATCCTATTCTTACGTTCGGATCGCGCGAAGCAAAATATTTTAAAAAGTTAAACTGTAAGACAAGACCAAGGTCTAACATGAATGCCATACCCGACTGCCCCAGTCCGGAAAAGCTTCTTATTTCGTTTGTATTGTTGTCTGTAAAATCAGGGACACCGCGCCACGCTGTTTTAAAAGAAACGCCTGAAGCAAAGCCTTTAAAATCATAACCTGCCAGGAAGTTATAAGACGCGTTTAATGCAAGAATGGTTTCTGTGTAATAATTCGAAGCAACCCTTTCTCCCTGAATATTATATTCTGTGAACGGAACGTAAAAACAGTTTAACTGCACACCAAATCCAAAGTTACCGAATCGGGTGGTGTAGGAGAGTGCTTCCATTTTTGAATCTGCAATCCATTCGTTATGGAAAAGACCTGCCTGTGTTTCTTTAAGAATACTCGAAGCTCCGGGGTTATAATTAATATAGCTTACATCATCACAAAGACCCGAAAATGCGTTTCCCATGCTTTCGGCCCTTCCTCCAACAGGAATTAAAAGGGAACGGTAAGCTGTGGTTCCTTCGGCATCGCTTGCAAATTCAGAAAAGATGGATGTCATTGCCGTAGAAAGATCTGTAAACGAAAGCGCATTAAGCCTTACGCACGGCAAAAAAGTGAGGAAAATAATCAGAATGACAAAATTAAAAGCCTTATTTTTCATCTTTTCTTAGATAAATATACTCATTTATCGGTTTTTTTTCTCTTATATATAACTATTATTACCGAAAATATAATATATTGTAAAAGACGAAAATGAGAAAGAAGTCTTTATTTCTTTTAGCATTATTATTCTCACTCAGTCTGGCAGGCGTTTTTGCTGCAGATAAAGCCCTTGAATATATCGAAGCCGAGGACGACGGGGAAGTTATGTCCCTTGGTCAGATAGAAGACCTGATTAAGGCAACTGATTATAACAGGGCTTTGTACGAGCTTCATAAATACATCGAAAAATATCCGGATCGTTTTGATAATGCACAAAAGCTCATAAAGACAATCATGCAGAGGCGTAGCCGTTATTCCATCCTCACAGAAAGAGCGATTAAATCCAGCGAGGAAAATCCAGAAGACCACGAAACTCCGTCTAAAATCATCCTGGAGATGAAGACCCTGGAAAAAAATCCGCCTCCGGAAATTCAGCAGGTAATCGACCTTTTGGAAGAGATGCACCTTTTTAAATACTATGCATATCTTTTTGATACAATTCAGAACGAATCAGCCGCACTCGCAAAAGCAGGGGACACAAACGGAGCTATAGAAAAAGTCCGCGAAGGTTTCTGGATTTATCGCGATGAATTTACAGAAGACTGGGGAAAAAATCAGAGGGTGATTGCCGAAGCAGAAGCTATTCAGAAAGACCTTGATGCATATCTTGCAGAATTTATGAATGCAGATACAAGAAAGAGTTTTACAAACCTGATTCAATCTTTTATTAAAAACGTAAACGACAATAAATATTCTCAGGCACTCGAAAACTATAATCAGATAAATACGCTTCTTGCAAAATATGCTGATTGCCGTAACAGAATTTATAACTGTGCGCTCCGTTTTAAAGATTTATACGACCGTCTTAAAAAAATAGATTCAGAAATTACAGATGCGTCTTACCTTCCGTTCATGCAGCGCTTTATTTCTGGAATTGCTTCCATCCCTGATTCAGGTCTTGTTGGCGCAATTGATTATGAATTTGGCACAAAGGTTGAATCTATGAAGGATGCAGTTGCAAGGGCTACAGAAAGACAGACCGGTATTTATATGACAGATTTACCAAAGTCTCTTACAAGTCCAAAGAGCGATTTAACTGCACTTAAAAACGCAAACAATTATACAGTTCCGGTTGCAGATTACTGCGATCTTGGAAGAAAGGTAAATAATTTTTATAAGCTCATAAAAAATCCAACTCCTAGGACAAAAGAGCTTTATCCGGAATTCAACGACTCACTTGATTTTGTCCAGGGGCTTAGTGTAAGAATTAAAAATCTTTATCCGATTGTAGAAGCTTTTGTAAAAGAAAACGAAAATCAGCTTGCAATACGAAACGAGCTTAAGAATAACAAGGATAATCCTTCTTACGATTCAAACGTTTATATCCGCCGCCTTTTTGATTCAGTTTCCAAGATGTATCTTATTACCGGAAACAGAAGCGATTATTTCCCTGCTACCGAAAAAGGACTCACAAGTCAGAATCAGAAATTAAACTGGAAGAACCTGAACAATCTTTATACTTCTTATGTTGATGAACTTTTTGCAAAGGCAGAGACCGAAGTTGTTAATTCATGGAACGAGATTTCTCAGAGCTTTATTGATGATGCTTCGATTTACGAAAACGAGATGAAAGAATACATCAAGTGTGCAGAAATCTATAACCAGGGTTTTGCAGAAAAACTTGATGAAGAAACTTACGCAAAATTAAACGGAAATCCAAAGGCATTGCTCGAATATGCAAAGACTCATCCTCCTGCACAGGGGGGACAACCCTCGTATAAATATCCGTCTTTCGCAGTGCAGATGATCGACAGTATGGAAAATACATCAAAGCAGTACGAAAACACGATGAGCAGTGCACAGAAAGAATTTGAATATAACCTGGATCAGCATCCGGAATGGAAAGAAAACAAGCGCATTACTGATGTTGTTACAAAGTCCGAGCAGTATATGAACTCAAAGACGGATGAGCTTAGCCGGATTAAGACGTCTGTTTCGAGCCTTGTTACCGAGGCTAAGCGGGCGAGCGATAATGCTAAGTCTGTACGAAGCGAAGCAGACTCGCTGTTTAATCAGTCCGAGAGCGCATATAACAGGGGAGACCTTACACGGGCAGAAAACCTACTTGTTCAGGCAAACGAAAAGTATTCAGATGCATTTGCCCTCGAAGATAATCCTGTTCTCCGCCGCCAGGTAGACGAAAAGCAGCTTTTATTGAGCCGCAAGATTACAGATGCAAGAAACGAAATTGTCGTTAGGGAATCGCGTGAGCTTTACACAAGGGCAAGAAGCGCACAGACAGAAGACCGCTATGATGATGCAGAACTCTTAATAAATTCTGCGATTAACAAGTGGGCAGAAACACACGACGAAAAGAACGAAGAATTTGAAAGCTTCCGCGAGCTTGTAAATACAGCAGTTTCCATGAAGACAGGACGTATCCTCTTAGTTTCGGATCCTCTTTATGCCGAAATGTCTCAGCTTTTGAGTATTGCCTACCAGTATTACGACGAAGGAAAGAGATGTTATGCTGCCAAGAATGTGGAAGAAGGAAACGTTCAGTTAGACCTTGCACACGAAAACCTTTTGAAGATTAAAAAGGTATATCCTATAAATCAGGAAGCTTCTCTTTTAATGCTCAAGATTGACCAGCTTCGCGATCCTGAAAAATTCAGAAAGGAATTTGGACAGAAGATAAAAGAAGCAGTTGCAAAATGCCGAAAGCCTGAAACTCAAACAGAAGGATACAACGCCCTCATAAACTACTACAGCCTTGACCCTGATTATAAGGGACTTAAAGAAACAATCAACGATGTAGAAATTGAACTTGGTATGAAGGCTAAGCCGGTAGACAACAGTGCAAGGGCCCGTTCGAATAGGCTTACCCAGGATGCACAGACTCAGTATAATAGGGCAGGTAACGACCAGAACCGTTTGAATAAGGCGCTTCAGACAGTAAACGAAGCAATCCGCCTTAATCCTAATAATATGGATGCAGTAAGATTAAAGGATAGAATCGCTACAAGGCTTGGTGGTACTACAACAATCGTTCTTTCTTCGGAAGACCAGGCTCTCTTAACGCGTGCTAAAAACGAATACCAGGCCGGCCGCATTGATGAAGCAAACCTCATTGTGCTCAGGATTTTAAAGAACAATCCCGATAACATCAGGGTTAAGTCTGTTGCCGACTTAAAGAAAAAAATAGATGCAAGGTTGTAAAATGGAAAAACGAAATGTGCCGTCAAAACTTTTATTACTTTTCCTCGTTTTAAGTTTCTTCCCTGCCCGCCTCTTTGCCAAAACCGACTTCTTCTGGGAAGAAACCCGCAGCCTTTCTTCGGGCGATGCGCGCTTCCCTCGTACAGTCGAAACTGATGATGCAGGTTACGTCTTCTACGAAGAAGTTGATACAAAAGAAAACAAAATCTGGCTTTCGTGCCGAATATATAATTCTGTAACAGAATACACCGACAAAAAACGCTTTGCAGGTCCGTTCGATTATTCAGGCGAAGTACCTGATATTTATTCTGCCGCTGCAACTTCCAAAAACCACGTGATTGTTGCAGTTTCGTCGGGGCTTTCCGGAATAGAAGTTTTTACATCGCAGGATAAATTCGAAACCTTCTCGCAAGTTGTAGTTCCTTCTTCTGCCAGCATGATTGCTCCCCGTCTTTTTGTTACCTCGAACGGAAACGTAAGGCTTTTTACTTCGGTTATCCAGGACGATTTATTCCAGCTTTTCTCTGCAGACACAAAAGACGGAATTTCGTGGACGGGCTTCAGGCGCTTTAATCCTGGTGCACAGTATAAAAATCCATTCCTTCCTGTTTTAATTCCTAACGGAAGCTCAGATCTGGTTGTTTTCCAGGCGCAGTATTCGTCTACTGTTTTAAACCGAATGTCTTATCAGCTTTTTGTTACTTCTACAAGGGACGGCTCCTCTTGGTCAACTCCTGTTTTATTGACAGACCAGAACTCACTTCCCGAAAGCGATATACATAACTTTGCAGCGTACCAGAACCAGAGACCGGATATCTTTAAGTTCCAGGGGAAAATCTATCTTGTATGGGAAAGAACAGAAACAGTAAGCTCTGAACTCTGGCTTGCAGAAATCACGACAAGCGGTATTCAGAACAGGACTTCAAGAAAGATAACCGAGAGGGGAAATGCGAGCCGTGCAAAATTCTTTTCTTATAATGAAAATCTTTTCCTCACCTGGTTTGACACGCGAAACGGAACAGAGGCAGTCTATCTTGCAGAAAAAGCGGGTGAAGACTGGGAAGAAGTATTACAGATAGAAAACACTAACAGCAATATGTTTTCAACTCCTCTTTTTATTCCTGATTTACGGGGCTTGAATTCTGAGCAGGATAAAAAAAATAAAGTCATCAAAAAAGAACTTGGAATCATTTCACAGAGGACTACAAAAGATTCAAACTTTATTATGGCAACTCTGCCGGATGCTTTTGTTAATCCTCCGACCCTCATCCCGGTTTCCTATAAAGCCGGAAGAAGGGGCAGAGAAAAGGATGTTAAAATCCAGATTACATTCCCAAGCGATTCATCGGGTATAAAAGGATATTCATATACCTGGGGAATGGATAACGAGGCAGAACCCGAAGAGACTTCTTCTTATGAGCCTAAGCAGAGAACGCTGGAACTTGAAGCCGAAGAAGACGGAAGATATATCCTCAATGTAAAAATCTGCGATAATGCGGGTAACTGGTCTAAGACTCAGAGCATCACTTATATCCACGATATAACACCTCCGCAAACTCCTTCTATTACAGAGCTCCCTGTTGATGAATATGGCTTTAATACGGAAAACACATTTAAAGTTGAATGGCAGGCTCCCGAAGATACTGATATTGCAGGCTACAATTATGAACTTGAATATCTTGGAAGCATTCCTAAAAAGTATACAGTTAATAAAACTCACTCAATCACAGAAGAAAGCGAAAAAGCCCAGGAAGAAATGAATGAGCTTCGCGAAAAGTATCAGGAAGATTTAGAAAAACAAAAATCATTCCGATCTGTGATTGTAACTCCATCATCAGAAAGTAAGATGTTTAACAATAAGGAAAACGGTGTCTATAAATTCAGCGTAGCCGCAATCGACGAAGTTGGAAACGTTGGAGAAAGCACAAGCATCCTCATCATCTTAAATAAATATGCACCTCAGACATTTATTGAATCAGCTTACCAGAAGACAAATGATATAGGTGAAATTGAACTTGTCATAAACGGCGGCGGCTTTACTTACGAAGGAACAATCACAAATATTTATATAGACCGTGACGGAGAGGCTCCTTACGACCTTGAACTTTCTTTAGATAGGGGAGACTTCAGGGTAAGGGAAGACGGCTCAATCACAAATGTAAAAATTGGAACTGAACTCGACGAAGGCTCTTACCGCGTAGGACTTTTACATTCAGACAGAGGATTATTCTTTAGCCAGAGCCTTCTTTATGTTTCTAAAAATGGTACAGTTAAAATCGAAGCTCAGTATGAATATAAACCTAAGTACAGATTCTTAGAACGAAATTATAAATTTACAATCGTCATCAGTGTAATTCTGATTATGCTTTTAATCATTCTTGCACTCGTGATTATTCTTGGACTTATATTTGTCCTCTTAAAGGGAAAGAAAGAAAACTCGTTGATTTTCAGGGAAATCAATTCGCTCATATCAGGAGATATTATGCCATTACTCAAAAAATCTTCAAACAAAAACATCACAAAGGGAAGAAGCCTAAGGGCCAAGCTTGTAGGATTTACAATCGTCTTAGTAATTTTTGTAACTCTCTTTGTTACAATCCAGAACGGTGTAAACATGGTTCAGACTCAGGAAAAGACAATGACAGACGCCCTTCAGAACCGAATAGAAGTTCTTATGGAAAGCTTGTCTACGGGTGTAAAGAACTTCCTTCCTACAGAAAACGATCTTGAAATTGGTGCTCTCCCGGCACAGAAAGAAGCAATGGCAGAAGCAAAATATGTAACAATTCTCGGCGACCCTGTATCCGGCCTTGAAGATTTACCTGCTTCGAATAATCTTGCTTATGTGTGGGCAACAAACGATCCTGATATCCAGATGAAGGTTCAGGGTTACGGACAAAACGGAATCATAGCCGGACAGACTTATGCAACAGACGAAAAGATTTTAAGCATCATAAATAAATTTACGGGGCTCAACGAACAGACTGCAACAAAGGTTCAGACAGTTTCCCAGGAGATTGCAAAGTATTCAGCCGAAATTACAAACCTTGCAGGACGCGAAGACAGCGAAAGTGTAAGAAGAAGAACAGAATTAAGTTCATTAACAACAAGATTAAGAAATGAACTCAATACAAACCTTTCACAGATTGCACAGGAAAACAGTAACTCATATCCGGTATTCAATTATGATATTTTAAGTTCAGACAACATTGATTATATCTTCTATAAACCTGTAATGTACCGCGCTGGAACTTCGAGCAATTATGTTCACGGTGTAATCCTCATGGAAGTTTCAATCCAGTCTCTTGTAGATGAACTTCATGACGAAATCAGCGATGTTATTGTTTCTGCAGCCCTTGCCGCTCTGGCAGCACTTGTTCTTGGTTCTCTTGGTGCATGGCTTTTGGCAAGTCTCATCGTAAAACCGATTAAAAAACTTGAAAGCCACCTTGAAAAAGTTGGAACTCTTATGACTAAATCTGTACGCGAAAGACAGAGGCTCGAAAAAGAACACATCGATATTAAATCTAAGGACGAAATAGGACGCCTTGGTGATGTAGTAAATAAGATGACTTTATCTGCAGGACTTGCGGCATACGAAGAATTCCTCCAGCTCGACGGTAAGGCTGTTCAGGAGCGCTTTATCCCTCTTGCAGACGGTGAGGGCGGTCGAAAGCTTCCTATAGTAAAATACAATGAAGAAAAGCTTGATCTCTTTGCCTTCTATAAGGGAGACTCTGCCGTTTCAGGTGACTATTTTGATTACCGTAAGCTCGACGACCACTGGTATGTTTTCATCAAGTGTGATATTTCGGGACACGGTGTACCTGCTGCTCTCTTAGTTTCTGTTGTAGCAACCAAGTTCAAAGACTTCTATTATTTTAATAACTGGAATTATGCTAAAAACGGAATCAACTTAAAGAAATTTGTTTCGGCAGTAAACGACTTTATTTTTGAGCTTGGCACAAGAGGAAAGTTCAGTACGATTAATATCAGTCTTTATAACAAAGAGACGGGAGAACTCTTTATCTGTAACGCCGGAGATAACAAAATTCACATTTTAGACGGAGCCACAAAAACAATCCGCGAGGTAGTACTTTCGAATACGCCGACGGCCGGTGGAGTTTCTACGGACCTTGTAGAGATGACAGCCGGAGGCTATAAGGTCGAAAAGCTTACCCTGAACCACGGTGATATACTCTATCTTTATACTGACGGTATTGACGAAGCAGAGCGACTTGTGCGCGACAGAAACTTCGAAGTAAAGCAGACTGTTAAGGAAGAGACACGAGTAAATAAGGCAACCGGTAAGGAAGAAAAAGTTTCACAGGTACTCGATATAAAAGAGCAGTTTGGAGAAAAGCGAGTAGGCGAAGTTATCCAGGCAGTTCTTAAGAGGCAGAAGTTTGTCTTAACAAAACAGGATAATCCTAATCCGTCTGAATTACTCGAATTTGATTTTACCGGATGTAAGGGAACAATCGACGAAACTATCGTAGCTCTTGCGGCTGTAGAACGCGTATTCCGTATGATTAAGACTCCTGATGTAAGGGTGAGCGACGAAATAGAAGTCGACAAAATTGTTGATGATTTCTTACAAAAGCATTTTACTCTTTATTCAAAATACTGTATGCCTGTTCCTGCCCCTATGGACGAAAATCTTTCTGCAGAAGAGATTGAACGCCAGAAGCAGATGGCCGATCCTAACGTAACAAAATACGCGTATGTCCTCGAAGATAAGCAGGCTGATGATATTACACTCATTGCGATAAAAAGGGTTTAATAAAGCTATAAAAATTTTTGTTGACGATATATATATATATATATATAATTTTTGTAGGGCTTGAGCCTGTTTTTTACGTATGTAAAAAAGTAATAAAGAAAAAAAATTAGAGAAAAAAAGTAATCTCTGGGAGTTTTTTAATGAAAAAATTGTGTCTTACCCTCGCGGGAATTGTCCTTACATCCCTTTTCTTTTCTGCATGTTCATCAAACAAAGAATTAACAAAAATCGAAAGCAAGAAAACCGGTTCTTACGTTGGCCAGTATGATGAAAATATGACCCCCGAAAACAGTTGTGTAATCTGTATAAGAATGCGCCATTATGAAGCAGGTAATGTAACATTTAAGCAGATTAATCCTAAGATGGAAGCAGATGAGCAGAGTTTTCATTATGGATCTGATGAAGTTATTATATTTAAACCATGTAAACCGGGTGCAAAGTATATGGTAACTAAAGCAAAGGGAGGTTACGAAGATGGAGTTATGTGGATAGGCTGGGATTTTGAATTAAAACCAAACCAGCAGTATTATGTTGTTGAGGCTCCTAAAAAGCCCGGCCTTTATTTTTTCGATGATGATAGTATATTTCTTTTAAGTTTATTTACAAGTGATATGTATGATAAAATTGATGTTACGGATCCAGCTAATACAAGCATATGGCCATACTGGAAGCGCCTAGCAGATGCCCGTTTTACAAAAGGAAATATTGGTCTTGAGTTGACAGACAGAAGACCGGAAAAAGCCGAAGAAGATATAAACCGTCGTCTTGTAGAACAAAAGGAACATTACGGGTATGTATATACTGATGTTTATAATTGGTATAAAAGTTTAAAAAAATTAAATCAGAATTTTGCAGAATGCTATGGCGGTACACCCTGGTATGATATTTTTTATGAATATGCCAAAAAAGAAAAAGAATACTTAGACAAAGCCAGTGAGGTATTGGAAGATTATAAGAAAAATAATCATGTTCCACCATTTGCATGTTGCAATTAAAACGATTTATTCTATTATTAATAATTTTATTCACCTCAATCTTTCTCTGTGCAGATACAAAATTGCCAAAATTAAAATCTAAAGAGATTGTTATGGTTGGTAAGTTTGATGTCCACATTCCAAAAGATAACTTAGAGTTTTATGCCAAGTCATGGGGAGTCACAGATTTTTCTGTTCCAGATAATTATGAAGTATACAATTATAATTATAAATTCAATCAACGCCTCCCTAAAGGAGTAGAGCCACCTGTACAGACAGACTGGATTCGTTATAGAGATGACAGGCTTTATCTATGTAACGAAGGTGATCATTTTTTATCTAAAAAAAAAATCGAAGATAAAACAAAACTCAGGTCCAGAAGTCCCGTAAAGTGGCGTTTCTTTGGCAGTAAAGATTTTTTTGTTTATCTTCCTTTTACTTTCGAAGCAGATATCCCGCAGGGCAAAAAATATATCTACGTTGGTGATTTTGATTATTATCTTGATGGTTCAGATTTCCATGTAATCAAGGTAACCGTTAAAGATAATTATGATTCAGCAAAAGAAGCAGTCGAAAATCTTTTTGGTCAGACAATCGACTTATACAAAGCCCAATTAAAACCTTTAAAAGACGACGAATAATTTAGCAATTTTTCTTTAAAAAATTTACAAAAATCTCAAAATTTATGTTGACACTTTTTGATTTAGGGTATATATTCTTATTCACCGTCGCTTCAGTATACGACGGGTCTTATTAAAAGCTTCTGATTCTTTAGAAGAAAAAAAGCTCTTTGACAAATCAGGGAAGGAAACAATTGACAATAACAGTCAGAAATGATTGTAGCATATTGTAGAAATATGTCATAACTCGAGTTTATAAAACTCGACATTCTGAAACTCTGTTTCAGAATAACCCGCAAGTTTAGTTCTTAAACTTGAATAAATCAATTCAGCAAATAAAAAGCCTGAATTAAATTACTTTATGAAATCATAACCCTTCGGGGTTTTGAAATAATCATGGAGAGTTTGATCCTGGCTCAGAACGAACGCTGGCGGCGCGTCTTAAGCATGCAAGTCGAATGGCAAGAT
>JAEEGJ010007003.1_pt1 | contig 33025 bp, 24 predicted proteins | sample 8958761 | NCBI WGS metagenome assembly JAEEGJ01 (sample SAMN16246546, study PRJNA631951) | gut metagenome | biome: gut microbiome; feature: rumen; material: RS-attached | host: Bos | place: Iran: Karaj | collected 2018-10
GACCTTCCCGCCGGCCGTGAGGCATTCATAGACTATCTGACAGGTAAGTTCCCCCACCAGAAAGATAACATACGCCGTTACGTGGATGCCGTGTTCCGCGTATCACATGAGGAGAAACTCTTCTATTTGGAGAGCATGAGCGGTGTAAATGACCACTCCGATGAGTTCTTCATGCCGGCCGACGCATTCATAGCCAAGTATATAAGTGATCCGGAACTGCGTGTCGTGCTGGCATCGGTCAATCCTCTCTACGCAGGTATTCCGGGACACTCACCGGCATATATCCACATAATGATATCGGCCCTGTTCATGGAGAACCCCTGCTGGTTTGAGGGCGGATCGGGACAGTTGGCCGATGCACTCAGGAGCGTCATTGAGGCTGCGGGCGGCAGTGTGTTAACCCGCTGTGAGGTGGCATCGGTCCGTGTAAATGACCTTAACGTAGAGTGTGTCACGGATAAGAACGGCCGTGAATACCGCGCAGACTGGTATATATCCGATATACATCCCGCATCGTTGTTCCCGCTTATTGAGGGTAAGGCGTTCACATCGGGCTACAGGGCTCGCATTGAAAGTATTCCCGATACGGCATCGGCCTTCAAGGTATATCTCAGGTTCAAGCCCGGAAAGGTGCGTTTCCCGGGTCACCCGGTCAGCATAGTTGACAGCGCGGATAACGCCTGGAAAATGGCTCAGTATGGAAAAGATGAATGGCCGCACGGAGTGAACTGCTTCTTCGGTGAGGGCAGGGACGGCTTTGCATCACACCTTACGGCATACTGTCTGATGGACTTTGATGAGGTCAGCGGGTGGGAGAATACCCGCTCCGGACACCGCGGAGAGGCATATGAGGCCTGGAAGAAGGAGCGTACGGAGAGGGTGCTGGATCTTGTGGAGAAACGTTTTCAGGGAATAAGGGAGTGTGCCGATGAGATATTTGCATCGTCACCGCTTACGTTCCGTGACTGGATGGGTACCCGCAGGGCAGGCGCATACGGCCTTTTCAAGGACAGTACAAACATTGCGGCATCACTCATTCCCATCAAAACCAAGGTGAAAAACCTGCTTCTGACGGGACAAAATGTAAATATGCATGGAATTGGTGGCGTTCCGATGACTGCAATTGAAACCATTCAGACTATATTTGCAGATGAATCCGTTCTGAACGGTATTAAAGGAGAATTATCAAACAAGTAATATAAAAGGACCTAATGAATACTTTCAAGCTTAAGCTCATTTATCCTAAATGGCAGAAACTGAGGGGACAGACAACATTCAACCTTCCGCCTCACGGCCCGGTGGCCTTTGCCGCAACCCTTCCTGAGTGGGTTGAAGTGTCATTTACCGATGAGAATGTTGAGCCGATTGATTTTGACGAGGAGTGTGACGGTGTTGCGCTGTCCATGATGCTGAGTACGCAGGTAAAGCGCGGCTGGGAGATAGCCGATGAGTACCATAAGCGCGGCAAGCTGGTTACAGCGGGAGGTATCTCCACCATGCTTCATGCCGAGGAGATGGTAAATCATGTGGACAGCGTCTTTCTGGGTGAGGCCGAGGGCCGTTCCGAGCAGATGATGATTGACTGGGTGAACGGTGACCTGAAGAAGATATACAACTACATGGGCAATATGCCGCCCATTGAGTCTGTAGGACCTTGCCGCCGTGACCTCTACAAGCGTGAACTTTATAACCACAAGGGCGTTCAGATGGTTGACCTGTTCCATGCCAGCCGCGGATGCCGTTTCAGTTGCTATCCCTGCGCCGTATCATATCTGGGCGGCCGTAAGTTTCGTCCGCGTCCCATTGACAAGGTGGTTGAGGATATGGCTGCGATTGATAACAACCGCCTCTTTATAGTAGATAACTCACTTGCACAGAACAAGGAGTGGGAGAAGGAACTCTTCACTGCCATTGCACCGCTCAAGAAGAAATGGATAAGCCATACCATCGAGGATGACCCCGAGGTTCTGGACCTGGCTGCCAAGGCCGGCGCATGGTATGTATATCAGGCCGTTTATGACACATCGGACTACATCAAGGAGCGTGTAAAGCGCTACCATGATTACGGCATCGGTGTGGAGGGTACAATCCTTCTGGGACTTGACAACCAGACTGAGGATGACATAAAGCGTCTGATTGACTTCCTGGGTGAAATTGACCTGGATCTGGCCGAGTTTACCGTCATGACCCCGTTCCCGCATACCAAGGGATATGACGACCTGCTGCGTCAGGGACGTATATTTGACTTTGACTGGAACCATTACAATGCCGGTCAGGTGGTGTTCCAGCCCAAGCATATGAGCCCGGAGCGCCTGCAGGAACTCTATGACTATGCATGGAAGAGTTTCTATGCCAGTGAGAGCCAGGAGCAGAAGATGTTCCGTCTGTTCTGCAACGTGGCACTGCGTGAGATGGAAGAGGGCACATACCGCCCGCGTGACCGCCGACTTGCCAACAAGTCATTCGGTCGTGATGTAGACAGAAGTGTAAGAAATGTAAATCTATGAAAGTATCACCGGATTATTACGACGAGATATTTGATTTCAAGGGCGAATGGGATATGCCCTCATCATGCGGCCTCAAGATTCGTGAATCTGAAGGCAAGCAGTACGTTATAGTAACGGAACTCTATCAGGACAATCCCGGTACATCTGTTACATATGCCGGCAGGAAACTGGCAGACCAGATATGCCAGGCCAAAGGTATCAACCCGGCCGATATGGTATATGTAGAGTGCAATCCCAACACCAACTCCAAACTCTCATTCTACGACGAGGAGTATTTTGAGGTGGACTTTGATGCCGATCCTCAGCACAAATACCGTCAGTTGACAAGGGAAGAGTTGCTCAAACTGCTGGGTAAGTGATGTTTGCAAGCCTGCTGTTCAGTTTCCTGGCAGTCATTATTCCGAGCAGCAAGACAATTACTCCCTGGGCTGACCTGGAAAAGCATGCCGATGAGGTGATGGTTACACCTTATCTGGCGGAAGACAGCCGTAACGTTCCTACCGTTATTGTCTGTCCCGGCGGCAGTTACCACTGGCTGGATGTAAAGGGCGAAGGTATTGAGGTGGCCGAATGGCTCCGTGACAACGGCATCAACGCCGTACTGCTTCAGTACCGTACCGCAGGACTGGGCTCTTGCATCTGGCATTACCGGTTTCTGTTCCGTGGCCGCCGTCATCCCGATATGATTTGTGACGTGCAGAGGACAATCCGATACGTGCGTGAGAACGCCGACAGTCTGGGCATCGATCCTGAGCGTGTTGGCGTGATGGGCTTTTCGGCCGGAGGTCATCTGGCCATGTCATCGGCCTGTTTCAGTGATACGGATTATACAAACCTTCCCGAAGGTCCCTCTACGGTATCTCTCAGACCCGATTTTGTGGGTGCCATTTACCCTGTGGTCACCATGAACGGGGAGTATGCGCACAGGCGTTCCCGCCGCGGCCTGCTGGGCGAGTGGGGCGTGTACAGCAGCAAGAAAAGGGATATGATGTCTATTGAGGAACACATCCCAGAGAACTGTCCGCCTGTGTTTATGATAAATTGTAAGGACGATCCTGTTGTAGATTGGCATAATTCTGTAATTTTGGACAAAGCTCTGACCGATGCAGGTGTCAGTCACAAGTATATCCTGTATGAGACAGGCAAGCACGGATTCGGAGTGAGTGATGTTTACGGCTCGCCCGAAAGCCGTAAATGGAGAGATGAATTTTTGATTTGGCTTAGAGGATTATATGAATGATATAGAGTTTTCATCAGCTGCGGAGATCAAGGCTTTTCAGGAAGATCTGCTGCATAAACATCTGGTTTATCTCAAGAAGAACTCGCCCTATTACAGGCGCGTGTTTGACAGTTACGGGATAAACATAAACAAGATTGTGCATCTGGAGGACCTTACCCGCATTCCGTTTACCGAGAAGAAGGACCTTCAACTGTACAATGACGATTTCTGCTGTGTCCCCAAGACAAAGATAATTGACTACATAACCACATCCGGTACACTGGGTGATCCGGTGCTGTTCGGTTGTACCGAGAAGGACCTGCAGCGACTGGCTTACAATGAGAAGAAGTCTTTTACATGCGCCGGGCTTACCGCCGACAGCGTAGTACAACTGATGACCACACTTGATAAGCGCTTCATGGCAGGTATGGCATATTTCCTGGGACTCCGTGAAATGGGCGCAGGCGTTATCCGCGTGGGTAACGGAATCCCTGAACTCCAGTGGGATACCATACGCCGTTTCCATCCCGATGCCATCATGTGCGTGCCTTCATTCATACTCAAACTGATTGAATACGCCGAGGCTCACGATATAGATTACCGCTCCAGCAGCATACGCCGCATCATCGGCATAGGCGAGGGACTGCGTGACCAGAACTTCGAGCTTAACCTGCTGGGCCGTCAGATACATGAGAAATGGCCTCAGGTTCAACTCTTTGCCACATACTCATCGACCGAGATGGGTGCCACTTTCAGCGAGTGCGAGTACGGAATGGGCGGTCATGTGCATCCTGAGCTTATCATTGTAGAGATTATTGGCGATGACGGAATGCCCGTGGCCGATGGTCAGCCCGGTGAGGTGGTTGTAACCACACTAGGCGTTGAGGGCATGCCTCTGCTGCGTTTCCGCACGGGTGACATTGCCTGTAAGCATGTGGAGCAGTGCCGCTGCGGCCGATGGTCATACCGTCTGTCACCGCTGCTGGGCCGCAAGAACAACATGATCAAACTGAAGGGGACCACGCTCTATCCGCCTGCCATAAACGATGTGCTGGACAACACCGATTATGTTGAGAACTATGTAGTGATAGTACGCAACAGCAAGGCCGGAACCGATGATGTACTGGTAAAGGTAGGACTGAAGAATGATCCCGGATTCGATGTCGTAAAGGAACTCAAGGACAGTTTCCGTTCACGCATACGTGTGGCACCGGAGATTGAGATCTGTCCCGTCCCCGAGATACAAGCCATCAACTATCCGCCTACGGGCCGAAAACCGGTCAAATTCATAGATCAGAGAAAATGACAGACTACCACAAATTCGATGATATCCGTCCGTACCGCGACGAGGAGATTCCGGCAGCGATGCAGCGCATTGCCGCCAACAACTCTTTCCCGTTGGTGGCCAGGTTCGTATTTCCGGAACTGCCCGTAGAGCAGGCTGCTGACAAGATCCGTAACATCAAGACTATCTATGATTTCCAGCATGATGTGATGATTCCCATGAACAAGCAGGTTCTGGAGGGTACCATTACGGAATTCTCACTTGGCGGAATAGAGAAACTGGACACGTCCAAGCGTTACCTGTATGTAAGTAACCACAGGGATATAGTTCTGGATTCATGCATTCTGATGTATGCTCTTTACAGGGACGGCGGTCATGATACGGGAGAGATAACATTCGGATCAAACCTGATGCAGGGTGAATTGGTGGTGGATATAGGCAAGAGCAACAAGATGTTCCGTGTGGACCGCGGCCGTAATCCGCGTGAACTCTACAGTACATCGGTCCATCTGTCAGAATATATCCGATACGCCATCACAGAGAAACATCAGTCCGTATGGATTGCCCAGCGCAACGGACGTACCAAGGACGGCATTGACCGCACGGACCAGGGCGTGATAAAGATGTTCGGAATGAGCGGTCCAAAGGATCGTGTGGATGCTCTGGATGAACTGAATATCGTACCCGTATCGGTCTCATACGAATGGGAGTCATGCGATATACTCAAAGCGCTGGAGCTCTTTGAGAGCCGTAACGGTGAACCTTATATCAAGAAACCGGGCGAGGATCTGAACAGCATCCTTACCGGAATCATGCAGAACAAGGGCAGGGTACACTTCCAGATTTGCGATCCCATAAGGCGTGATGAGCTGGAGGCCCTGAGTGACGTCCCCAACGTCCAGTTCCATCGTGAGGTGGCTCAGATTCTGGACAAGCGTATCTGCAGTAACTACCGCCTGTTCCCGAACGCCTACATAGCACATGATCTGCGCTACGGCAACAGCAAGTATGCAGACCGCTACACCAAGGATCAGTATGACGCCTTTACTGCCCATATGGCGGAGCTTGACAAATACAGCACAGATCCTGTACTTGCAGACATTTTCCTGGGCATTTATGCAAATCCCATAGATAATCAATAATATAGAATATGAAGACCAGATCCTTTGTCGTTATGGCTGTGGCCGCATTGTCATTGATTGTTACAGGTTGCGGTAAGAAGAACCTTAAGGTTTGTATCTTTCCTGGCGATTACCCTGATCCTACCATCCTCCGCGACGGTAATGATTACTACATGACCCATTCCAACTTCACCTACTATCCCGGTCTGCTTATCTGGCACTCTACAGACCTGCTTCACTGGGAACCCATAGCACGTGCGGTACAGGGTCATGACTACTCAATATACGCACCTGACCTGTGCAAGGTGAACGGCAAATACTACATCTATTATCCCACCAGCAGCGGTGAGAACTTTGTAGTAACGGCCGATAAGATGGAAGGCCCGTGGAGTGAGCCCGTAAAACTTATGGTTAGCGGCATCGACCCCGGACATGCCATGGATGAGCAGGGCAACCGATACCTCTATACCAATGACGGTCACGTAGCACCTCTGTCTGCTGACGGACTCTCAATAACCGGTCCCAACAGGAAGGTTTATGATCCCTGGCAGTACCCGGAGGAGTGGGAGACCGAGGGTATGTGGCTTGAGTCACCCAAGATTCTCAAGCGCGGAGAGTATTACTATCTGGTCAGCGCCGAAGGTGGCACTGCAGGACCTCCTACAAGCCATATGTGCGTAGTTGCACGCAGTAAATCCGTAACCGGACCATGGGAGAATAGTCCCTTCAATCCGCTTGTACACACCTATTCGGCAGACGAGCAGTGGTGGTCAAAGGGGCACGGAACCCTGATTGACGATCCCGAGGGTAACTGGTACATTGTTTATCATGCATACCGCAACGGCTTCCATACACTGGGCCGCAGCACAATTATCGAGAGCGTAAAGTGGACCAAGGACGGCTGGCCCGTACTGGTAAACAAGAACGGTGCCAAGTGGAAGAACGGCGGCCTGCAGGACTATGACTACCTGCGTCACTACGAGAATCCGCTCATGTGGGCCAAGTGGGAACCCGGCTATGACAACGGTACCCTTATGACCACCACAGCAGTTGATGAGAAGTATGAGATAACCGCTCACTTCAAGATCGGTGCCGACAGCCGTGCCGGACTCTACCTCTTCTATAATGAGGACGCCAACATCGGCGCAGTAGACAGCATCCCGGATCTTTACGTAAGGATCCTGAATGACCGCAACAAGGCCACAGTATGGAAGAGCGCAGACGGTGAGAACTGGCAGGTATACTACCGTGAGGCCGCAGTAGGCACCTACCACCACAACTACTACAAAGGCTTCTTTGCCCTTCGTCCCGCATACTTCCTGGATGGTGATGCAAAACTTGTGTCATTCGAATACAAGCCTCTGTGATAATGCTAAAATTGTTGAAAACTTATCACTTACATAATTGAGGAATGGAGGAAAAGCCGTAACTTTGCGGCATGTTAAGAATAGGAGGAAATATAAGTTGCTCACCAAAGCATAAGCAGACCGGTGGGGATAATGTTTCCAAAAGAAATATTTTTTAGAAGGAGGAATTGTTTTTTACAGTTTCTCCTTTTTTTTAGCTACACGAATAGAGACTAAAACAAACATAAAACTAAGATGACAGTATCACTGATTTTGGCCGACGGCACCTGCTTCAAGGGTGAGTCATTCGGATACGAGCATCCGGTGAGCGGAGAGCTTGTGTTCAACACCGCTATGGCCGGTTATCCGGAATTGCTTACTGAGCCCGCATCACGCGGCCAGTTGATTGTGATGACCTATCCGGTCATTGGTAACTATGGTATTCAGCCCATGACGGCTGATGAGTTTGGCTTGCCCACAAACGCCGAGAGTGAGCACGCACAGGCACGCGCCCTGATTGTAAGTGACAAGAGTGATTTCTACAGCCACTGGAACGCCAAGGAGTCACTTGACGCATGGATGAAGCGTGAGAAGGTGGTTGGTATAGAGGGTGTCGATACCCGCGAAATTACCAAGCATATCCGCAACCACGGCAGCATGACCGCCAAGATACTGTTTGACGGTAAGGCAAAACCTGAGGAGTATGCATATACCAATATGCTTCCGGAGGTATCGGTCAAGGAGCCTGTTACCTATAACGAGGGTGCCTCCAAGAAGGTGGTACTGGTAGACTGCGGTGTAAAGGCCGGAGTTGTACGCTGTCTTATCAATGAGGACCTGGAGGTTGTACGCGTTCCCTGGAACTATGACTACAGCAAGATCCAGATGGACGGTCTGGTAATCTCAGACGGTCCCGGTAACCCCAGTTACTGCAGTGAGGTTGTAACACGCCTCCAGAAGTTCATGGGGGGGAACGACACCCCGATCCTGGGTATCGGTATGGGATGCCTGCTGCTGGGTCTTGCCGGCGGTATGGATACATACAAGCTCAAGTTCGGACACCACACCCAGAATCAGCCGGTACAGCTGGTGGGAACTGACCGCTGCTACATAACCACCCAGAACCACAACTACGCAATCCGTGAGGATTCAGTTGTAGGTCAGTGGAAGGTTTACCTCAAGAACCTGAACGACGGTTCTGTTGAGGGCATCTACAACACACGCAAGCCTTGGGTTGGCGTGATGTTCCACTCAGAGAGTGATCAGGTGAACACTGATGCTATGTTTATTTATGATGATTTTGTTTCAAAACTCTAACACCCTGATATTATGGCATTGAAGAAATATAAGAAAGTGCTGCTCCTGGGATCAGGCGCACTCAAGATAGGTGAGGCCGGCGAATTCGATTACTCAGGTTCACAGGCCCTCAAGGCACTTAAGGAGGAGGGCATTGAGACCATCCTCATCAACCCCAATATTGCAACTGTTCAGACCAGCGAGGGTGTTGCTGACAGAGTTTATTTCTATCCTGTAACTCCGTTCTTTGTAGAGAAGGTGATTGCCAAGGAGCGTCCCGATGCAATCCTGCTTGCATTCGGTGGTCAGACCGCACTGAACTGCGGTGTGGCTCTGGAGCAGAACGGCGTTCTGGCCAAGTATAAGGTTAAGGTGCTGGGTACTCAGGTTAAGGCTATCATGGACACCGAGGACCGTGACCTGTTTGTAAAGCGTCTGGATGAGATAGGCGTACAGACCATAAAGAGCCATGCCGTAGAAACTATGGACGATGCACGCGCAGCTGCACGTGAACTGGGATATCCGGTTATCATCCGCTCGGCTTACGCTCTGGGCGGTCTGGGTTCCGGTTTCTGCGACAATGAGGAGGAACTCAACAAACTGGCCGAGAAGTCATTCTCATTCTCACCCCAGATTCTGGTCGAGAAGAGTCTCAAGGGCTGGAAGGAGATAGAGTTTGAGTGCGTGAACGATAACAGCGGCAACTCAATCATAGTCTGCTCAATGGAGAACTTTGACCCGCTGGGCATACATACCGGCGAGAGTATCGTGGTTGCTCCTACACAGACCCTGACACACCATGAGGTGCAGAAACTGGAGGAACTCACCATCCGTATAGCCCGCCACGTGGGTATAGTAGGTGAGTGCAACATTCAGTTCGCATTCGATCCCCAGAGTGAGGATTACCGCGTTATCGAGGTTAACGCCCGCTTGAGCCGCTCATCGGCCCTGGCATCAAAGGCAACGGGTTATCCTCTGGCATTCGTGGCCTGTAAGATAGGTCTGGGCTACAACCTTTATGAACTTAAGAACTCTATTACCAAGGATACTACCGATTTCTTTGAGCCGTCAGTTGACTATGTGGTCTGCAAGATTCCGCGTTGGGATTTGAGCAAGTTCCACGGTGTTGACCGCGAGATAGGCTCTTCAATGAAGTCTGTAGGTGAGGTCATGTCTATCGGTCGCAGCTTTGAGGAGGTTATCCAGAAGGGTATCCGTATGATAGGCCAGGGCATGCACGGATTCGTTGAGAACAAGAGCATCAAGTTCGATGATCTGGACAAGGCACTCAAGGAGCCTACCGACAAGCGTCTGTTTGCTATCAGCCAGGCATTCAGCGAGGGTTACACCATTGACCGCATCTATGAACTTACCAAGATTGACAAGTGGTTCCTGAACCGTCTGAAGGGTATTCATGATGTATCAAAGCAGTTGCACAAGGTTAAGGGCATTGAGGCTCTGAGTGAAGATTTGTTGCGCAAGGCCAAGAAGATTGGATTCTCCGACTTCCAGATTGCACGTGCCATAGGTGAGGAGAAGAAACAGGGCTCACAGGCCGGACTGCTGGCTGTACGTAACAAGCGTAAGAGCCTGGGTATCGTACCTTACGTAAAGCAGATAGATACCATGGGCGGTGAGTATCAGGCCAAGGAGAACTACCTGTACATGACTTATAACGGATGCGCACATGATATACCTTTCTTTGATGACAAGAAGTCAATCATCGTTATCGGCTCAGGTGCATATCGCATTGGTTCATCAGTTGAGTTTGACTGGTGCGGCGTTCAGGCTCTGAATACCGTCCGCAAGGAGGGTTACCGCAACATCGTTATCAACTGCAACCCTGAGACAGTAAGTACCGACTACGACGTTACAGACCGTCTTTTCTTTGACGAGCTCACGTTTGAGCGCGTTATGGATATAATTGAGCTTGAGAATCCCTACGGTGTGATTGTATCAACCGGCGGACAGATCCCCAACAACCTGGCCATGAAACTTGACGCCCAGAACGTTCCTATCCTGGGTACAAGCGCCAAGGACATTGATAACGCCGAGGACCGTGAGAAGTTCTCTGCAATGCTTGACCGCATCGGCGTTGACCAGCCCGAATGGAGCGAGCTTACATCCATGAAGGAGATAGGCAAGTTCATCGATAAGGTTGGATTCCCTGTACTGGTACGTCCCTCATACGTGCTCTCAGGTGCTGCCATGAACGTTTGCAGCAACCAGGAGGAGCTGGAGAGATTCCTGCAGCTGGCTGCCGAGGTATCAAAGGAGCACCCGGTTGTAGTAAGCCGCTTTATCGAGAACGCCAAGGAGGTTGAGATGGATGCCGTTGCCAAGGACGGTGAAATCATTGCTTACGCCATCAGTGAGCACATTGAGTTTGCCGGTGTACACTCAGGTGACGCTACCATCCAGTTCCCGCCCCAGAAACTCTATGTCGAGACTGTCAAGCGTATCAAGCGCATCAGCCGTCAGATTGCCAAGGAACTTCATATAAACGGACCTTTCAATATCCAGTATCTGGCTCGTGAGAACGATATCAAGGTAATTGAGTGTAACCTGCGTGCTTCACGTTCATTCCCGTTCGTAAGCAAGGTGCTCAAGATCAACCTGATTGAGATAGCAACCAAGATCATGCTTGGCATACCTGTAGAGGCACCTGAGAAGAGCCTGTTCGATATCGACTATGTAGGTATCAAGGCTTCACAGTTCTCATTCAACCGTCTGCAGAAGGCCGATCCTGTACTGGGTGTTGATATGGCATCAACCGGTGAGGTAGGCTGCCTTGGTGATGACCAGCGCTACGCCATCCTGGAGTCAATGCTCTCAGTAGGTTACCGCATTCCCAAGAAGAACATTCTGCTCTCAACCGGTACCGCAAAGCAGAAAGCCGCCATGCTGGATGCTGCCAAGATGCTGGTTTCAAACGGATTCAACCTGTATGCTACCGGCGGTACATCAAAGTACCTTGAGGATAACGGCATAAAGAATACCCGCGTTTACTGGCCCAGTGAGGAGGGACAGCAGCCTCAGGCTCTTGACATGCTGCACAACAAGCAGATTGACATGGTGGTGAACATTCCCAAGAATCTCACCCAGCATGAGCTCACAAACGGATACAAGATCCGTCGTGCCGCCATTGACCTGAACATTCCGCTGATTACCAACGCAAGACTTGCAAGTTCGTTCATCAATGCCTTCTGCACAGTAGATATCAACGATATCCCCATAAAGAGCTGGGACAGCTTTAAGTAAGCAAAAATCCCGAGCAGGCCGCTCGGGATTTTTTATTTATGCCACTTGAGGATGACGCCGGATTGGGCGGGGACTGTGACGCGGATGGGGGAGTCGGGATGGATGTTGGTCTTGAAGGTTTGGCCGGACAGGAGTTCCTTTACTGTAGCGCCGTCTTTTTCCCTGAGCTCCATGTAGTCAAAGGCGTGCTGCGGGATATTGACCGTAGTGTTGAGCGGCTGGTCGCTGAAGTTTGTCACCACCAGGATGGCATCCTTGCCGTCGGCACGAAGGAATGCGTACTGCTTGTGGGGATTGAATGACTCTGAGAGCGGATTCACGTACATAAGGTCAAAGAACTTGCCGTCACGTACAGCATGCTCCTGATTGCAGATACGCAGAAGAGTGGAGTAGAAGGCTCTGAGTTCACGCTCATCGTTAGTAAGTCGGGCATCGTCCCATTTTCCGTCGTTATAGAGGCGGGTCAGGGTGTCAGGAGCCCAGTAATCAAAGATTGTGGTGCGTCCGTCAAGTCCGCTGAATCCCTCCTGGTCCATGCCGGGTTCACCGACTTCCTGACCTGAATAAACCATGACAGGACAGGTATCCATAAGGGCCGATACAATCATGGCCGGTCGTCCCTTTTGGGCCGTTCCACCGAAGAATCGGGATGCTATGCGCTGCTCGTCATGGTTCTCCATGAAGTGGAGCATGCTCTGGCCGTTGCCTCCGTTCTGCTGCCAGCAGCGGGTAATGGCCGTGGCCGATTCGCGTCCCTCGACTACAGCACGCAGGGTGTCGTAAAGACCCACCTTGTCATATATGTAGTCAAAGTGACCTGTGTTGATGTAATCCCAATAGGATCCGGGGTTGTAGATTTCGGCGATGAAAACGGTCTTTTTATATGCTTTCTTTACTCTTGATACAGCCCAGTCCCAGAACTGTACGGGAACCATCTCGGCCATGTCGCAACGGAACGCGTCAACACCTTTTGAGGCCCAGAACAGAAGGATGTCAAGCATCTTCTTCCAGGTGTCGGGAACAGGGTCGAAACAGCGCTGGCCGCCGGCCGTGTAATCAACTCCGTAATTTAGTTTTACGGTCTCGTACCAGTCTGAATATGTGGGGTTTGCGCTGAACTTGTCATTGCCTGTGGCACGGGCCGGGAACTCCTTGTAACCACCCCAGTCGGGCTCTCCCGAGAGTTGCTGTTCGGGCAGGTAGTAGAAGTTGTTCTGCGGGCTGAATGCAATCTCATTATTATCGGTTTCACCGAGGTCTTTTATGCCTTTGGGCTTGGCAATGGAATGGTACTCGCGGGCTACGTGGTTGGGTACGAAATCCATGATGAATTTCATGCCTGCTGCGTGAACGCGGCTGACCAGTGCCTGGAACTCGGCCATGCGGTCGGGAACTGAGAGTGCAAGGTCGGGGTCGATGTCGTAATAGTCACGGATGGCATAGGGTGAGCCGGCGCGTCCTTTGACGGTACCCGGATGTGACTCCGGAATGCCGTATTTGCGGTAACTTGTGCATGAGGCGTGGGCTATCAGACCGGTGAACCATAGATGAGTAACTCCCATCGCCCTGATACTGTCAAGGACGGTGGGAGTATAATATTCAAGTTTGCCTGAACCGTTGGTTAGGATGTCACCTCCAGGAACATTCCTGCCTCCGCTGTTGCAGCAGACGCGTGTGAATATCTGGTAAATGACCGCCTTTTCCATAGGTCTTAGCCTCTGATTCTCTTGATGAGTCCGGTCAGGACTGCACCGGGACCGCACTCGGTGAACTCCTCGGCGCCGTCAGCAATCATGTTGAGGACGCTCTGAGTCCAGCGTACCGGTGAGTTGAGCTGGGTTACAAGGTTGGCCTTGATCTCATCGGGATTGGTATGGGGCTTGGCATCCACGTTCTGGTAGATGGGGCAAACGGGGTTATTGAACTGAGTGTTGCTGATAGCCTCGGCAAGCTCATCCTTGGCGGGAGTCATAAGGGGTGAGTGGAACGCACCGCCTACAACCAGGGGAAGGGCACGCTTTGCGCCGGCCTCGGTCATGAGGGGGCATGCAGCGGCGATGGCCTCTTTTGAACCTGAGATAACCACCTGACCGGGACTGTTGTAGTTGGCGGGAACCACTACCAGACCCTTTTCGTTAAGACCTGCACAGATCTCCTCAATCTTTGCGTCGGGCAGACCTATGATGGCTGCCATTGTGCCGGGAACAGCCTCACAGCACTTCTGCATGGCCTTGGCACGCTGTGAAACCAGTTTCAGACCGCTTTCAAATGAGAGTGCGCCGCAGGCTACAAGTGCTGAGAACTCACCCAGTGAGTGTCCTGCAACCATGTCAGGCTTGAAATCGGCACCATGAGACTTGGCTACTGCAACTGAGTGGATGAACACTGCAGGCTGTGTTATATCGGTGCGGCGCAGATCTTCGTCAGAGCCGCTGAACATGATGTCTGAAATCTTGAATCCGAGGATTGAATCGGCCTCTGCAAACAACTCTTTTGCCCAGTCAAACTGGTCATACAGGTCTTTACCCATGCCCGAGAACTGGGCACCCTGTCCGGGAAAAACGTATGCTTTCATATCTAAATGTTAAGTATATCCAGTAATTTAATTATCTTTGCGCGACTTTTCCAAACAATTGAAAAAGCGTACTTAAAGTGCTTGTGAGTGCAAAAATAGTCATCATTCCGAATGTGCAGGAATGGATTATTGACATTTTTCAGCGTTGTTACACAATTATTGCTTTTTGTGCGCGTTATATTATAAACCTGTAAATCTACAATGTTGAACTACAAAATACAGAGCTACGGTAGCATGTACCGTATGGAGCATTCGGATGCAATGGGATCCTTTCAGTTGGGACTGAAGAGGGCTTTTGACATCATCTTTTCAGTGTTGGGTCTGGTGCTCTTTTCTCCGCTGATTCTGATATTCTCCGCCATCCTGTTTTACGACAAGGGTCCTGTATTCTTCAAACAGGAGAGAGTGGGCTATAAAGGAAAACCGTTCCTGATCTACAAGTTCCGTACAATGCGCACTGATGCCGAATCAGACGGTATTCCGCGTCTTGAGAGTGAACGCAACAGATATCTGACTCCGTTCGGAGGTTTTCTGCGCGCACATCACCTTGACGAACTTCCGCAGCTTTGGAATGTGCTCAAGGGTGACATGTCATTTGTAGGTCCCCGTCCGGAACGCCAGTATTTCATTGACCAGATAAACCGTGAGACCGATGACTACCGTTACATCTATCTGATGCGTCCGGGTGTTACATCATACGCCACTTTATTCAACGGTTATACAGATACCATGGACAAGATGCTCAAGCGTCTTGAATATGATCTGGATTATCTTGACAACCGTACAATATTTACTGACCTGGGAATCATGATCAGAACTTTCTTCTCAGTGTTCAGCGGCAAAAAATTCTGATTTTCTTTACGTTACTACCATTTTTCTATGAGAAAGTATCTTGTTTTGTCATTGTTCCTTCTTTCCGGTTTGACAGCGTTTGCCCAAATGTCGGAGGACAAGATCATTCAGTATGTTCAGGAACAGCAGGCCAAGGGAGTTTCACAGGAACAGATTGTATATAATCTGAACAAGAGAGGTGTTACAGTCCAACAGCTCCAGCGGATGCGCGAGAAATATGAAAAGCAGCAGGCCACTGGCGTATTGGGCAATACGATTCCGTCTCAGGGCTCCTCAACATCCCGTTCAAGAACGGGGCAGGGGGAGTCTTTTAATTTGGTTAATCCTGCCGACCAGTCATTAGGCGGCACACAGATGACCGATAGCAGAACCCTTGAAAAGGAGAGACTCCAGAGCATGTACAACGAGTCCATGTTCCTTTTTGTGGATTCCATATATCTTCTGAAACAGTCGCTGCTTCCTCAGAAGAAAGAGATTTACGGTCATGACATTTTCAAGAGCCAGAATCTGACTTTCGAACCGAGTTCCAGTCTGGCAACTCCGCAGAACTACCGTCTCGGCCCCGGTGATGAGGTCATCATCGATATTTGGGGCGCTGCCCAGAGTTCCATCCGTGAGGTGATTTCACCCGACGGCAATATCATGGTTCAGGACCTGGGACCTGTTTACCTCAACGGAAAAACCATACAGGAGGCCGATGCGTATATAAAAAAGGTATTCAGCCAGATCTATTCAGGACTGGACGGCTCCGATTCAAATTCGAGCATCAAACTGTCACTCGGCCAGAACCGCTCAGTACTGGTGAATGTGATGGGTGACGTTGAGAATCCCGGCACATATCAGGTTTCATCATTTGCCACCGTATTCAATGCAATATACATGGCAGGCGGTGTAAATGACCTGGGATCACTCAGAGAGATCAAACTCTATCATGAGAATGAGGAGGTGGCCAAGATCGACATGTATGACTATATCCGCAACGGCAAGGTACAGGATGACATCCGTCTGAATGACAATGACGTTGTAATAGTATCACCTCATTCACTTCTGGTCAACATTGACGGACGCGTACGCAGGCCTATGCTTTATGAGATGACTCCCGAGGAATCACTGGCAGACCTTATTGATTATGCCGGCGGTCTGGAGTCAAATGCATATAAGAAGGATGTTCGTGTAGTCCGCATGGGCGATTTCCAGCGTCAGATCTTTACTGTCACAAAGGAACAGCAGTCCAGTTTCAAACTCGTAGACGGTGATTCGGTCTATGTTGATTCCATTCAGGTGTCATTTGCCAATATGGCCGAGGTACGCGGTGCCGTATACCGTCCGGGACAGTTCCAGATAGACGGTGACATAACTACTGTCAAAGGACTGATTGAGGCTGCCGGCGGTCTTAAGGAGGATGCATTCCCATCAAGAGCACTGCTGAGCCGCACCAATCCCGACAAGACCCTTACGAACCTTGCCATCGACATAAAGGGACTGATGGAAGGTACCGCACAGGATGAGACATTGCGTAATCATGACGTACTGTTCATTCCCAGTCTGTTTGACGTAGGTGAGGTCAAGACATTTAGCGTATACGGTGAGGTGCTGTTCCCCGGCGATTACCGTTATGCCGACAATACAAGCATTGAGGACCTGATCCTGCAGGCCGGCGGTCTTAAGGAGGATGCCTCTCTGAGTAAGGTGGATGTGGTACGCCGCAACCGTGACAAGGAGGCAGTCGAGAAAGCCCAGTCACTTGCCGAGACATTCTCATTCAGTATCAACGAAGACCTTTCAATCCAGGACAACGATTTCCGTCTGGAGCCATACGATGAGGTATATATCCGCCGCAGTCCGGGTTATTCGGTTAACCGTCGAGTAATTGTGGAGGGTGAGGTTACATTCCCCGGATATTATTCTCTGGCTACCAATAACGAGCGTCTGAGTGACATCATGGAAAGAGTGGGTCAGTTCAGTTCGGAGGCGTATCCCGAGGGAGCGCGTCTGGAACGTAAGATGACCGATGATGAGAGAGCCCGTATGCATGACATCGCAGAGATTCTTGCGGGTAATGACTCCATTGCACTGGCCAAGGCTGTGGACAAGCTCATCAACATGACAACCTTCGAGGTCGGTATCAACCTTAAGGAGGCGGTTGAAAAGCCGGGCGGTCCTGCCGATATCGTTCTGCGTGACGGTGACCGAATCATAGTTCCGGTATTCACCAATACCGTTAAGATCAACGGTGAGGTGATGTTCTCGAACACCACACCATATGTAAAGGGTAAGAACCTGAAATACTACATCGAGAAGGCCGGTGGATACTCACAGAGAGCCAAGAAGAGCAAGGCTTACGTGGTTTATATGAACGGTTCTGTAGCCAAGGCAAAGAAACGTTCATCCAAACTGGTTCAGCCAGGTTGTGAGATTGTCGTTCCTGCCCGTCAGGTACGTGAGGGACTCACAGCAACAGAGATTCTCAGCTTAGGCTCGACATCAGCATCATTGGCAACAGTTGTATTGGCTCTCATGAGTCTCTTGAAATGACGGTTATGGAGGACAATCAGAACAAAAAGGAGAATCTGAAAGAAATCATAGATCTCTTCAAATTACTTTGGGATAAACGCAAGAGGTTAATACTCAATTGCTTTTACGGCGGTGTGCTTTCCATTATCGTGGCATTCAGCATTCCTAAGGAGTTCACGTCAACTGCCATAATCGCTCCCGAGATTTCACCGTCCCAGGGTATAGGCGGAGGTTTGGGCGCATTGGCTTCGATGGCCGGTATCAATGTGGATACCGAGGAAGAGGCTATCTATCCTCAGCTCTATCCTCAGATTGTCTCTACAACTCCCTTCCTTTGTGACCTGGCTGTCATTAAGGTTGAAGGAAAGTACAGGAAAGACTCCATTTCCACCAATCTCTATAATTATCTCAGCGAGTATCAGAAAGAGCCTTGGTGGGGTAAAGTGCTGGCCGCTCCGTTCAAACTGATCAAGCGCGATAAGGTTGAACTGCTGGATGATGACACCGTACTGGATCCCAAACGTCTTAACAGGCAGCAGCAGAAACGCCTGAAAGAGTTGAATGACAGGATCTCAATTGAATTTGACAAGACATCCAGCGCTATACTGGTGAATGTAACCATGCAGGATGCTGGAATTGCATCAATAGTGGCCGATGCCGTTACTGAAAACATCCAGAACTATGTGATTGAGTACAGGACAGCCAAGGCCCGCAAGGATATGGATAACACCCAGCGCATGTATGATGAGGCCAGGGATAACTATTATGCCGCCCAGCGTGCATATGCGGAATACTGCGATCAGCACATGGGAGTGACAAAACTCCAGTATCTCATGGAGCAGGACCGTCTGTCGGACGAGAAGGACATTGCATACAACCTTTACAATCAGTTGGCCCAGCAGTTGGACATGTGCAGAACCAAACTGCTTGAAAAGACCCCTGTAGTGGTACTCCTGCAGCCTTCAACCGTTCCTTACAAAGCAACAACCCCCAAGAAGATGATGATAGGAATACTGTTCGTGTTCCTGGCATTCTTTGGAACTGCAGCCTGGATTATCGTAAAGGACCGTATTCTTGAAGCTTAACTATGGGATTGTTGATACTCCTTACACTTTTAATTGAGGTGGGAGTACTGCTCTACCTTGAAGTTAAGGCGTGGCATACGCTTTATACTCCTCTTGTATTTCTTACGTTGCCGTATGTGGCAGTGCTTCTGGTGACGATCGCCATAGCGGGCAGGTTGGGTTTTGTGGATTTCTATTATCCCACCATACTCTTCTGGATTGCCGGCCTGCTGGTCTTTGCCATACCGAGTTATGTTTTGGGCTTTGCCATGCAGAAACACGGCAAACTGGTTTGCAAGCCTATTGATGACGGTAATGGACTGTCAAAAGCGGTTGTCGTATTGACGGCAATAATGTGCCTTGCATTCCTGCTCAGACTTAAACAGACTTTAGGAACATCCACTTCATCGTTGGGTAGCGATGAATTCGGAATGGATTATGACGGACACGGACTCTGGGCACATCTAAGCAAGATAAACAGTGTATTGCTGATACTGTGCATATACTTCTACGACCGGCAGAGGCGATGGCTGTGGATTCCCATCCTGCTGCTGGTGTTCTTTGCATTTGTCCATCAGGTGAAGGGCTGGGTGATAATTCCGTGTGTGGCCGGCCTCTCCATGAGACTCTATTCGGGTAAGGCCAAACTAACCGGCAAGCTGCTGCTTTATGTGCTGATCGGCGCAATAATGGTATTCCTGATATCATATATAATGTCGCTGGTGCTTGGCGGTGACGTGGAGATGAGCGGTACGGTGATAGGATTCATATTCCGTCATTTTGTCCATTATCTGACCAGCGGAACGTTCGGCCTGAGTATGGACGCAGTGGCAGGTTATCCGGACAGGGGCTCGTTTGAGGTGCTTTATGCCCAGATGGTGAATATAATAAACCTGTTTACGGACAACAACGATCTGGTTACTCCGGTAAATCCATTCTATTACCACAACGGAATCAATTATACCAATACCAGGACAATGTTCGGTACCATTGCCATCTTTTCCAATGGTCTCCAGTTTGTAGGATGTACTCTGTTTCTCAGCTTTTTTACATATATGCTCAAGATTTTTGCCATTAAATTCAACAGCGTATATGTAAATGTGATACTGTTCTATCAGTGCTCATTGTTAGGCATGGGATGGTTTGATTATTATTTCTCCCAGCTGGACAGCATTGAGGTTCCGATTATGGTATTGGTCATAATGACTTTTACCCTGTTGTTTGATACTACAAAAGGTAAGCGCTATGAAACTGAAGCAGCGTCTTGACAATGCAATGGATAAGCTGCGGGGCGGCGATTCCGGTGCCATCAAAAGGGTGACCGGCAATTTTCTGTATCTGTCAGTACTGAACGCCCTGAATATCCTGCTGCCCCTTATTACGCTGCCTTACATACTGAATGTGGTGGGCAAGGCCAACTATGGTATCTATACCTACGTTTATACCATACTTCAGTACATAATCATCATTGCAACATACGGTTTCAATTTCTCGGCCACCAAGCAGATTTCACAGTGCAGGGATGATGTCAAGAGAGTAAACGAGATCTATAATGCGGTTATTATAAGCAAGTTCATGATTGCTCTGGTGCTCTCGGCACTGGTAATGGTATTGTCCCGTTTCATTCTTAAGGATGACGTTGCTCCTTTGATGTTCATGTTGGGCCTGGGAATGGTAATCGGCGATGTCCTGACTCCGGTCTGGCTCTTCCAGGGCATGGAAAGGATGAAGTATATGACGATTGTCAATGCCTCATCAAAGATCCTGTTTACCGTACTGGTGTTTGTAGTGATACGCAGCACTGAGGATTTCTTCCTTCTGATTCTCCTGAATTCCGCAGGTTACATATTGGCCGGTGTGCTGAGCCTTATACTCTCAGCCAGACAGTTCGGAATGAAACTGAGACTGGCCTCCGTACGTGACATAGCATATCAGTTAAAGGAGGGCAGTGCAGTGTTCGGCTCGACATTCGGCATTTTCCTGTACAGGAATGCGAATGTCCTGATACTTAAGCAACTTGCTCCCAATGAGGTGGTGGGCGTCTATTCGGCTGCCGAAAAGGTAATAAAAGGCTTCCAGTCAATCGTTGCACCAGCCGCACAGGCTTTGTTCCCGCATCTGAGCCAGCGCTTCAAGGATAAGTCTGACGTTGAGAACATCAACCTGCTCAAAAAGATATCACTGCCGTTCTCGGCGGTCCTGGCACTGCTGTCCGGCGCGGTTTACGTATTCGCTCCGTGGATATCTGACCTGTTGTGCGGAGTCGGTATGCGTGACTGCATACCTCTGATAAGGATCATGACACTTGTCATATTCTTTGGTGAGATCAATTACCTGATAGGCATTCTGGGCCTGATCAATATGAACCGTCAGAAACAGTTTTTCAACTCGGTGATGATCACAGGAGTGTTCAGTGTCATTTTTATTCTCATATTTGCAGGAAAATACGGCGCTACTGCGGCGGCCTGTTCAATGTCACTGTCAGAGATGCTTCTTACAATGCTTTGCGTAGGTTGTCTTTTCAAAATAAGAGGTAGGAAATGAAGACGGCGGTCATATTACTGAACTGGAACGGGGCCGATGATACCGTAATGTGCCTGGATTCTCTTGCGAAAGTAAGGGGAGACTTCTTTACGGTTATTGTCGATAATGGTTCGGCCGATGATTCAGTAAACAGACTGCGTCAGTACAAGGAAACTTCATCGCTTGACATAAGACTGCTCGAGCTGGACCGCAACTACGGTTTTGCCGGAGGTAACAACAGGGGTGTCAGGTTTGCATCGGCCGATAATCCGGATGCCTATCTTCTCCTTAACAACGATACGGAAGTGACACCTGACTTCCTGGAGAGACTTGAAGGGTTTATCAGCACCCATAATGAATACAGCGTACTTACTCCCAGGATCAACTACTATTACGACAAGAGCATTATCTGGAACTGCGGCGGAATACTGAGGCTGGGATTCCGGAGATATAAATATGCCGGTTGCCGCGAGGATAAGGTGAAAGGAAAGTATTTCCTGCCCATATCTTTTGTTACCGGTTGCGCATTGTTCTGCCTGCCCTCAGTGCTGGAGCCCGACGGATCGCTTCTGACCGAGAGGTTCTTCTTTGGCGAGGAGGATTTTGACTTCTCTATGAGAATGGGAAAACGCGGACTGAAGATGGCCTGTGTGATGGATTCCGTCATCTATCATAAGGTGGGCTCAGCCGGTAACATGATGGCAAAATCAGGTAAGGTTTATCTGCATCTGCTTAACCGCTATATCGATATCAGACTTAACAGCAGCGCTCTGTTCTCTTTTGTCTGGCGCGTGATCTATTTCCCCAATACGATGCGCGCACTCCGTAAGGCATTCGGCCGCTCAGCCATGGGCCGATACCGCAGGCTGCTGAAAGACATGCGCTCCACGGACTCTGTTGACCGCAGCGTGTTTGAGAGCCTGGTAATAAAAGAAGACTATTTCAATGAAGAATAAGACCAAAGTTGAAATATGGGGCGTCTATCCGCCTCCCGTTGGCGGTATATCGGCTTATTGCAATAAGCTGGCCGGAGCTCTTCATGTGATGGATGAATCCGTTATCCTGAAGAACTTTGCCCGTTCACGCTCCCGATGCGATTACGTGAAGGATGTCAGGTGCCGTTTGCTTGAAATCCTGAAACTGCCGTTCGTGTCACGCAGGATAATACATGTGCAGCTTTGCAATGTATGGTTCCTTACATCATTGTATCTGACCGGGTGGCGTCATGATATCGTCATCACGCTTCATAACAGGAAACTCCTGCTGCTCAAGGGCTGGAAGGAGAGGATTGTCCGCCGTTTCCTGTCCCGTGCCCGTGCAGTCATTTTCAATGATCCCCAGTTCGTAGACCTGCTGGCCGCAAAGTACGGCATTGACCGGTCCGTTATGACCGTGCTGCCCACTTATATTCCGCCTACGGAGAGTGAAAGACGCGGCCTTCCGGACGATATGACGTCATTCTTCAGTAATCACAGATATACCATATCCACCAATGCCTCAATCCTTAAACGTAACGTCTGGGGCGATGTCTACGGCTTTGACCAGATCATCGGGATGATGGATATCCTGGTCAACCGCAAGGGCATGGATGTGGGCCTCTTGTTCCTCTTCTCGATACTGGGTGACAGGGAGTACTTTGACCAGTGCGTTGAACGTATCAGGTCACTGGGACTCACAGACAGGTTCATGCTGGTTATAGGGTCCGATGTCAACGGCTTTGAGGTCTGGGAAAAGAGTGACCTTTTTGTACGTGCCACCAACTCGGATATGGAGGGTATATCAGTCAAGGAGGCGTTGCAGTTCGGTACTCCCGTAGTAGCCAGTGACGTCTGCACCAGACCGGCCGAAGCCGTTCTCTACCATAAAGGCGATGTGGAGGAACTGGCGCAGAAGTGTGCCGATGCGCTTGAATCCGGAAAACATGTGGATTACCATCCGCAGTCAGATGTACCCGGTAAGGTGATGGAGATCTACAATCTTATAAGGGGGTAATTACCGTCGTCAGTCTTTCGCTGAATCTTATTGCTACTGCCTTGCAGGGCCTTAAACGGTTGTATTCGACCGATGTCTCCACATCCGTGACCTCAACATGTGATGCGCCGTCAAGAGTGATTATAGCCTTATCGGTCTCAATCCTGTTGTCCCCGACCGATATGATCCTTACTTCAGGTGCAAAATGAATCATGCTTACGGTCTCAAGGTCAGCCTTGCAGTGATCGGTGACGGTCAGGGAGGCGGTATCGGCCTTGAATGAGCGGGTGTGCAGGTGCTTTCTGCCGAATCCGTCATGACTGGCTTCTATAAGGTCCGCCTGATCCCGGATGATTCTGACATGTGCTCTTGACGCTACCCTGAAACCGCCCCATACACGCGATGAATCACGGCCGCCTACCGTAACGGTGTTGTGGGCTATGGTGCTCCGTTCGTACTGGCGGCGTTCGTTCTTGTTATAGGTGGATATGCCGGTGTCAATTATGAAAGGAGCACCGTCCAGGCGCATCTCATAACTGAATGTGTCGGCATGAGTGTGTCCCGGCTGATATGATGCGGTTATGTTGCCTATGTCGGCTATAACCTCCAGTCTTGGGGTTTCCATCTTGCGGTAGCCGCATTGTGCCATTGCGGTCCTGTCACTCTCTATACCCAGTCTTCGGGCATAATCAATGATCTGTGATGCCGAAGGCGCGATTCCGTATGCGGAGTCATTCAGGACAGGTATACTGCCGTCTTTCCAGACAATGCTGCGCAGGTGTCCGGTCATCAGGGCTGCCTTATCTCTCATGAACCTGTCGAATGAGTCGGGCAGGCAGCCATGGGTATAGTTGATGCAGTCAAGCAACCTGTCCAGCATGATGCAGTGATACATGGGTGACTGCTCAAAATGAGCGCCGTCGGGAAGTATCTGTCTGTCCAGTTCCCTTTTCAGTAAACGGACAGCTTTCCTGGTTAACCGGCTGTCTTTGAAATAAACGGAACCTATTGTAAGCGCATAAGCGTCTTCAAGTATGTGATTGCCGGCCAGATGCCTCTCAATTGACCTGGAGAGCAGATACAGCTGTGAGTATAACGAATCCAGCCTCTCCTTGGTGGCATACTCGCTGTGCTCACGGAGGAACTTGATCCAGTTGATTATCCTCAATGCCGTAGGATAGGGTTGGAGTCCGATGCTTCCGCACTCCGTCTCCTCAATGAAACGGTCAATCCAAGCGATGCATTCATCTGTGCCGATGCCCGGCTGGTTGAGAAAGTCCATGTAATTGAGATTGTACGTCCAGAGTAGACCGTTCGATGTGTCATCCCAGCCATTGAAACCGGCTTTCAGGTTCAGGAACGTGAATGTGGTTCCGTCGGTTGAGACCGGCTTTGCCACAGGGGGTGTCAGCGGGCCTTCAGCAAGGACGTCCGGAGCCTCTTTTTTTATGTACCTGGGACGGTATATCTTTCTTATTACCTGAAAGATAACCTGCCCGGGTGTGAGGTGGCTCAATGTGGATGTATACAGACTGAATCGCATCGGATATTCACTTTCCACAAAAGTAGTAATTTAAAGCAGAAATGTGACGTATTTATTGTATCTTTGTCAACCACTTGTGAGGCGTTTGCCATATCATCCTTTGTATGAAAGTTAACTTTATAGGGTTGGGTTACATAGGCCTTCCCACAGCTATAATAGCCGCCCGGCACGGTGTTGAAATTGCCGGAACCGATATCAATCCGGATATCGTAAAAGCCACCAATGAGGGGCATCTTCATATCGTAGAACCCGGCATGGAGGATATGCTCAGGGAGGTAGTAGCCAACGGCCGCCTCAAGGCATATACCAAGCCCCAGTTGTCCGATGCCTATTTCATCGTAGTCCCGACACCTTTCAAAGGCAATCACGAACCTGACATCACATACGTAGAGGCCGCTACCAGAAGCGTAGTGCCCATCCTTAAGGAGGGTGACCTCTTTGTCATAGAATCGACATCACCTGTAGGAACCACTGAGAAGATGCGTGATGTTATCTATTCAATGCGTCCCGAACTTAAAGACAGGATTTATATGGCCTATTGCCCGGAGCGTGTGCTTCCCGGTAATGTCGCATATGAACTGATAAACAACGACCGTGTAATTGGCGGTATCAATCCCGAATCGACCGAGAAGGCAAAGGAGTTCTACTCACAGTTCGTGAAGGGAATGCTTCATTCCACTGACAGCCGTACGGCCGAGATGTGCAAACTCACAGAGAACGCCTCCCGTGATGTGCAGATAGCGTTTGCCAATGAACTGTCACTGGTTTGCGCCAAGGCCGGAATCAATGTGTGGAAACTGATTGAACTTGCCAACAAGCATCCGCGTGTGAATATACTGCAGCCCGGATGCGGAGTGGGAGGACACTGCATAGCCGTTGACCCTTACTTTATCACGGCCGATTTCCCCGAAGAGTCCAAACTGATTGCCCAGGCACGTGAGACCAACAACGGAAAGGCAGAGTGGTGTACAGGTCAGATCCTGGCTCAGATTCTCAAGTTTGAGAAGGAGAACGGCCGTAAGCCCCGGGTGGCGCTTATGGGTCTGGCATTCAAACCCAATATCGACGATCTGCGTGAGAGTCCGGCCATGGAGATAGCCCAGGGCGTGACAGACGCTGTGTCATCACAGTATCTCATGGTGGTGGAACCTAATATCAAGTCACATCCGCGCTTTGCCCTTACAGGCTTCAAGGAGGCATATGACAAGGCCGATATAGTAGTCTTCCTGGTCAACCACAGGGAGTTTGCGGCCCTGAATTACCGCACAGATGTCAAGGTGCTGGATTTCTGCGGCGTTTTCAAACTACCGTACATTATCTGAGCTTAGATGAAAAAGATAATCCTTGTGTTCGGAACCCGACCGGAGGCCATCAAGATGGCGCCTCTTGTCAAGGAACTTGAGAAGTATCCCGATGAGTTCCGTACTCTTGTGTGCGTCACAGGACAACACAGGGAGATGCTGGACCAGGTACTCCGCCTGTTTGATATCAGACCGGATTATGACCTGAACATCATGAAGGCGGGTCAGACACTGTATGATGTTACGTCACGCGTTCTGTGTGAGTTCGGTAAGGTTCTTCAGAAAGAACATCCCGATCTGGTTCTGGTACATGGCGATACCACAACGTCGATGGCATCGGCCCTGGCTGCTTTCTATGAGCAGATTCCGGTGGGACATGTGGAGGCAGGTCTGCGTACCGGCAATATCTACAGCCCGTGGCCCGAGGAGATGAACCGTCAGATAACGGGACGTATTGCGGTGCTTGATTTTGCACCCACCCAGTTCGGCTGTAACAACCTGATAAAGGAAAATGTGCCGGAGGAGAGGATAACCGTTACAGGTAACACTGTGATAGACGCTCTCTATTACGTTGTAGACAAGATAAACAGCGATGAGGCTCTTAGGGAGTCACTCGAAAAGAATATATGCGCTCAGGGATATGATGTGAGCCGCCTGAAGGAAAACGGCAGGCGTCTGGTGCTGATTACCGGGCACAGGCGTGAGAACTTCGGCGAAGGCTTCAGGAACATATGCAAGGCTCTTGATACACTGTCACGCAGATACGGTGATGTGGATTTTGTTTATCCCATGCACTTGAATCCCAATGTCCGTAAGCCCATTCATGATATGTTTGACGGCAGAATGCCCGAGAATATGTTCTTTATTGAGCCCTTGGATTACTTTGATTTTGTACGTCTGATGGAACTCAGTCATATTGTGCTTACTGACAGCGGAGGTATTCAGGAGGAGGCTCCGGGTCTGGGTAAGCCGGTTGTGGTGATGCGCGACACGACCGAGCGTCCCGAGGCGGTCGAGGCCGGTACGGTCAAGCTGGTGGGCACTGATTACGATAAGATTACAAACCAGATAAGCAGGCTTTTGGATGATGCCGGATATTACAATGCAATGAGTCAGGCAGTCAATCCTTACGGTGACGGAAAGGCTTGCCCCAGGATAGTTGATTTTATCCGTTCTTCAGTTATTATTGAAAAGAGGCCTCCGCGATGAAAATACTTGTAGTTTCATTCTACTATGAACCTGAGATTGGTGCTGCACCCAACCGCATTACCAATCTGGTCCGTGGCCTCAAGGAGAGAGGTGCGCAGGTGGATGTGCTGACGTGCCTTCCCAATTATCCCAAAGGCAGGATATTTGACGGATATCGCGGCCGTTTTTCAATGAAAGAGAATCTGGACGGTGTCAACGTATACCGTTACTGGACATATGCCACCGTTTCCAAGGGCGTTGTGAGACGTGCCCTGGCCATGACGTCGTTTGCCGTGACCATGTGGGCTTTCGGCCTTAAGCGCAAGCTTATACGCAGCTATGACAAGGTGATTATACAGTCTCCGCCCATTATGGTGTCTGCATCGGCCATGACCCTTTTCAAGTGCTGTTTCGGTAAGAAGGTGGTACTGAACGTTTCGGACCTGTGGCCAGGATCGGCCGTGGAGCTTGGTTTCATGAAGGAGAACAGCCTGCCGTTCAGGTATACCTCACGCCAGGAACGCAAGATTTACAAGCGTGCCGACGCGGTGATGGGTCAGTCGAACGAGATACTGGAGAGGGTTCGTTCGCTGGAGCCGCAGAAACGTCTGTTCCTGTACAGGAACCTGTCCAGGATGACTGCGGAGTTGCAGTCCCGGAAAGAGAGGACCGCATCGCCCAGACATCTCAAGATTGTCTATGCAGGTCTGCTGGGTGTACCTCAGGATGTGCTCTCCATTGTACGTAATGTGGATTTTGAGTCCGTGGGTGCCCAATTCCATATCTATGGAGGCGGTAACCAGGCTGACAGTATAAAGAACGAGATTGCTGCCGGTAAGAAGAACGTGTTCTACCACGGTGTTCTGCCCAAGGAGCAGATGAACAGGGTGATGGGTGAGTATGACGTGTCGCTCATAGCGCTGGTCAAATCCATTACAGGCGCTGTTCCTTCCAAGATATTCGATACTCTTCCGTTAGGCATTCCGCTGCTGTTCTGCGGTACGGGCGAGGGCGCTGCCATTGTCCGGGAAAACGGATTCGGACTTGTATCGGAGCCATCGGACTACAGGATGATTGAGAGTAAGATCCGGGAGTTTGCCATGATGGAGGCCGATGAGTTCCATGCCTATTCCGGCAGGTGTAAGGATGCTTCGGCGGGCAGTTTCAACTTTGACTCACAGTTTGACTCGTTTATGGAATTCCTTAGCCGGATATGATTAAAAATGTCCCTTCAGGATTTATCATCGGACCGTTTTCAGACTATTATATATAACGTAAATACAACTGTTTTTTAATAATTATTTGATATGAAGAAGATTTTGTTTACAGCAGCTCTGGCCCTCATTGCAGCAGGTGTCAGCGCACAGGAGCCAAATTTCACAATGGGTGGTGGATTCGGCGGATTCGGCGGCGGATTCGGCGGATTCGGTGGTCAGCAGCAGACCAATGTTAACTTTGACGAATATGTAGCTGCTCCCGAAGGTTTTGACCAGGAGCGTGAAGGTATCAAGAAGGGTACTGTAAAGCTCATCGAGTACCAGTCAGAGTCAGTAGGCACAACCCGTAAGGCCAACGTATATCTTCCTGCAAGTTATGACGGCAAGAAGAAGTTCAGCGTTCTCTATCTGCTCCACGGTATCGGTGGTGACGAGTGGGAATGGATGAATGACGGCGGTGTACCCAATATCATCATGGATAACCTCTATGCTGACGGCAAGGTAGCCGATATGATTATCGTTATGCCTAACGGCCGTGCAGCTGTCAATGACTCACGTGAGGGCGGTTATGGTTCAGCCGGTGCATTCGGTGTATTTGACAAGGACCTTATCGGTAGCCTTATCCCTTATATCGAGAGCAACTTCAGCGTTTATACTGACAAGGATCACCGTGCTATCGCCGGTCTGTCAATGGGTGGCGGCCAGTCACTGAACTTCGGTCTTGCCAACCTGGACAAGTTCGCTTACATAGGCGGTTTCTCATCGGCCCCCAACACACAGCGTGCCGCTCAGCTCATTCCCGATGTTGAGAAGGTAAAGAAAGAGAACAAGCTTCTGTGGATGGTTTGCGGCAGCCGCGACGGTCTGATCGGTAACAGCACACAGCTCAAGGCTTTCTGCGACGAGAACGGAATTCCCTGCACACTTATCAGCTATCCCGACGGAGAGCACAACTTCGTTGTTTGGAAGTACGGCCTCTACAAGTTCGCACAGCTGATTTTTAAATAAATCGTTTTTAGTATATTTGACACCGGTAACCAAAAAGGTTGCCGGTGTTTTTTTATGGAAAAGGATAAGAGCAGGGTATTATATCTGGATAATATTTGTGGACTGTTGATTATTGATATGGTGTTTTTTGTCCATATCAGAATGAACGCAGATGTAACGTCCGGCATAATACCATTCATCAATAGACTGTTATGTTTTTTTATGCCCTGGTTCTTTTACAAATCGGGCATGTTCTATCGTGATGAAGACTGGAAACAACGTATCAGGAAGGATTTCAGATCACTTCTGGTTCCATATTTCTATTTTACCCTGTTCGGTTGGATAATCTTTATCTTTTCTTCCCTGATGTCTGGTAAAAGCTCTCCGGACTATCTGTTGTTACAGCCTTTAAGGGAGATTGTTTTTAATGAAGCAACCGTATGGAACGGCGCGTTGTGGTTCCTTCCAAGCCTGTTTGCAGTCAAATGGCTTGCCTGTGTCCTGTATAAGAGGGTAAATGTTGCTTTACTGATGGTAACAGCATTGGTTCTGGCCTCTGTAATGCATTTTACGGATTTCAATTATCCGTTATATTTGGGCAACATAATGCTGGGACTCTTCTTTTACTCGTTGGGTTATCTTATGAAGAACGCTCAATTCAGAGCATGGGCGCTAATTCCAGCCATTGCCGTTTATGTGGTTTCGATAGTTGTTCCGTTTATAACGAACTATTTTGATTTCAGATTCAACACGGTTGACGAGAGCGATAATTATTTCCTGGTTCTGGCGTATTCGGTTTCAGGAATAGTGGTCTTCAATAATCTGTTTAAATGTGTATTTGATAGGGATATTCCGGTTCTGTCCGGTATCGGACGCAACTCAATAACAGTTCTGTGCGTCCACTATCCGGTGATCAAACTCTTTACAGGAATCCTTCTCAGAATACATCCGTTTACACCTGCACAGATGTGGATAGTTGTATCCTTGCTGTTGATCCCGGTATTGATATTCTCTGTTTGGCTGATTAATAAAAAGGCAAAATTTCTGATCGGAAATAAATGACACGGAAGTATCCGTCCCTTTTGTGTCACATCCTGAGCATCTTTAAGAAGTCACGTTCTGTTCGGAGCGTGGCTTCTTCTTTGCCCTTTACCGTCTGTGTCTCGGGGAACAGAAGCATAGTGGAGAAATCGGTATCCGGCATGTGGATACGCTCGTAGAGGTGACGGAATGAACGTCCGGCGTGGCTCTCGCTTTCGCGTGGGCCTACAATCATAAGCAGGTGATCAGTCTTGAGTCCGCTGATTACCCAGTGCATATCGGCCGTCTCACTGACCTCATTGTACGATACGCGGCCGCTTGAGAAATTGAGTCCGGTACCGCGTACGGCCGATATCGGCTGGTCTTTACCGTAGAACTCGGATGCACATCCAATAGCCATTGTGATGCGGTAAATGCTCTCCATGCATTTTTCAAAAGCCTCATCCTGGATTACGGGGCCGGGAACCAGCACCACGATACGTCTTATGGTGTTCATGGGCGTAACAAAACGCTGCAGAACTATCTGACCGTGGAAACCGTCATTAAGGGGGCTGATGATGTTGTCCAAATAGGGAAGGTTGATGCTGTGACGAAGCGGCAGTCCCATAAGCATGCGGTCTGTACTGAACTCATTGGATGCATGCAGTATGCTGTCAATGATGTTGTTGCCCAGACGGTTGTGCGCAATGAACGGGACATCGGCCGATGCCGCTATCCTGGAGGCCTCTTCCAATCGGCCCTTGCCGTCCTGCATGTATTTGGGCGCATGTTCACCGTTGATGGTCACATACAGACCTACCAGTTCCGGGCTGTTCTTGTCATAAAGCGTTATGGCGGTGTCCATCAGTGCCTGGAGCGTATTGGAACCGGTGAGCATGACCATCAGACGTGACTCCGATTCGTCGTCTGACTGCTCGTCCTGGTGCAGGGCATCGGCCGCATTCTCTGTTATGATGTTGCTCAGAATGCATGAGAATAGCACAATCAGCACCGTGGCGCTAAGGGTGGTGTTGTCCATCAGACCTCCGTCATAAGCTCCCATTGCTATGGCCAGAGCTCCGGCGGCGTGTGATGCGCTCAGACCGAATATGACGCGGCGGTCATTGCGGACAAAGCAGTTGGCTTTCTGGACAATCAGAGCTGCAAGCCATTTGCCGAATGTACCGACAATGAACAGAACCGCAAATGCCGTCAGGAACAGCCAGTTGCCGGTCATGCGTGTAAGGTCAATCAGAAGTCCGGTATTTAGCAGGAACATTGGAACAAACAGTGTGTTGCCCACAAAATCCAGGCGGTTCATCAGTGGCGAAGACTTGGGTATGTAGCGGTTGAGCACTATACCTGCCAGGAATGCACCTACAATTGAATCCAACCCTATGAACTGAGCCAGTCCGCAACTGAGTGCAAGCAGTATCATCACGAACAGGAAGTGCGAGAAACTGTTGGTGACGCTATGGAAGAACCCTCGTGCCAAACGCGGGTAAATCAGTATCACCGCCGTGATGTAAATTGCGATCTTAAGTATGAACCACAGCGGATTGAATTCGGCATCACCGTGGGTGGACATCATCACCGCATATACTATCAGAGCCAGCAGAATGGCAACCAGGGCACCTGCAACCGATATGGTCACGCTCTTGCGTCGGGCCAGTCCGTATCGGCTTATGATAGGATATGATATAAGAGTGTGCGAACCCATGATACATGCCAGTATGGCCGATGTCCGGGCGGGCAACTTAAGCAGCCAGACACATGAGAAATAGCACAACGCCCATGGAACGGCAAAGGTGAGTATGCCAAAGATGATGCCCCATACCTTGTTGCGTTTCATCTCCTCCAGGTCAATGCCCAGTCCGGCAAAGAACATGATGAAGAGCAGTCCCATGCGACTGAAGAACTGGATCTCCGGATTGACCTGCAGAATGTTCAGAACTCCGGGGCCGATGAGCACACCCGTAACTATCAGGCCTGCTATCTGAGGAAATCTGAGCCTCTTGCAGAGTATGGGCACAAACAAAACCAGCGTCAGGACCACAAAACAGATCCAGATGCTGTCAGTCATAGGGAACAGTTGTTGATAACTCATGTTTGGTTATTACGCTACGAAGATAATTATAATTCCCTGATTTTGTAATTTCGCGTTATAAAAGAATTACCTATGATAGATTACCATAAGGAACTGAATCCGAGCCAGTGTGACGCCGTACTTTATAC
>JAEEGJ010007004.1_pt1 | contig 33021 bp, 38 predicted proteins | sample 8958761 | NCBI WGS metagenome assembly JAEEGJ01 (sample SAMN16246546, study PRJNA631951) | gut metagenome | biome: gut microbiome; feature: rumen; material: RS-attached | host: Bos | place: Iran: Karaj | collected 2018-10
CCGCCGAAGCTGTCCCTGCCGTGAAAACCGACTTGAAGACCTTGACCACCGACAAGGACTGGCTCGTATGGTTTGGACATTCGTCGTACTTGTTCTGTTTGGACGGGAAACGCTATCTGATTGACCCTGTGCTGAAAATGGAGTTTCCTGTATCGTTGATGATGCATCCGTTCAAGGGCACGGATATCTATTCGCCTGACGACATGCCTGAAATCGATGTGCTCATCGTCACCCATGAACATTGGGACCATTTGGATTATGCCACTTTGCGCGACTTGAAGGACAAGGTGAAGCATGTGGTGTGTCCGCTCGGCGTAGCAGAATACCTGGAGTATTGGGGCTACGACCCACAAAGCATCACAGAAATGGACTGGTACGAGAAGGTTGACCATATCACCTGCTTGCCCACCCGCCATTTTTCCAACCGTCTCTTTAAGCGCGACCAGACGCTGTGGGCTTCCTTTGTGGTGGTATCGGCAGGCAGGAAAGTCTATGTCGGTGGTGACGGCGGTTATGACCAGCGTTTCAAGGAAATCTATGAGCGGTTCGGTTCGGTGGATTTGGCTTTGATGGAGAACGGTCAGTACAACAAGGACTGGGCCAATATCCATCTCATGCCTGCAGACCTTGAGCAAGCGATATTGGATTTGCACCCGAAGCAAGTGTTCACCGTGCATCACGACAAATTCAGCCTTGCGCCACATGCTTGGACGGAGCCAAACAGCGTGGCACACGACATCGCCCAGCGGCATCCTATTGTGCTACTTGATCAACCCATCGGGACGGTAGTCTATTTTTAATCTCAGAATCCGCAATTTGGGCGAAGGCTTGGGTTGCGGGATTTTTTGTATTTCCTTCAACACCTGTTCGGCTGGATTGCAAATCCGAACGAGCTGGACATTCATCCCCTTTTGTTCCGAATATATCCTCCATCCTTAGTCCGCTCCACAAGCCCTTCGGCCTGTAGGTCGGCGAGGATGCGGCTGAGTGAGGGACGGGCTACACCAAGCACTTCAGCAGTTTCGCCAACATTGGTGATGGTTCCATGCTGGCGAATGTAGTCCAACACACGGTTGCGCAAGCCTTTGACGGCAAAACTCCGTACCTTGCCGCTGAGGAAATGGCTGCGGTCGGAGAGTATGCCCAAGAAAGCACGAAGCACCTCGGGATGAGCCGTCATGAATTGGAAAAAGGCCTCGCGGTGGATGTACCATATCACCCCCTCGGTAATCGTGAGGACTTCTACAGGGATAGTGTTGTCTTTAGAAAAGAGGAAGGCAGGAGCCAATATCTTCGGGGCTTGTAGGCGGTCGATGACTACCTCGCGCCCCGTCTCGCTGCCCATGCGTGTCTCTACAGTGCCCTCGCTGAGCAGCATGAGCGAATCGCAGGTGTCGCCAACGCGCACCACCATATCACCCTCCTGATAAACTTTGCGCTTGTACGGCCATCTCAACAATTCGGCCAGCATTTCTTCGCTGCATTGCGAAAACAACGGAAACTGTTGCAACTCTTTCGTCATAACGGATATTTTTTGCAAAAATAGGCTTTTTTTTCGATGCGTAACAAATGTTACCATCTGTCTCCACTTTGACTGATACTTTTGCGACATCAAACCAATGAAAGGAGAAATAACAATGAGCTACAACGATTGGAAAGACAAGACCGCAAGTTTCAAGAAGATTGACGTACGCGGTGTGCAGGGAAACTTCTTCCCGGGACTGAAAATGCAGGCCACGAAGATGGCCGTCGGTGAAGGTATGGAAATCATCCAAAGCTTTGAGCCGATTCCACTCTACGAGGTGTTTGAAGACCTGGGCTTTGAACATTATTCCGAAAAGGTGGCCGAAGCCGAATACCACACCTATTTCTACCGCACAGAGATGAAGCAGGCCGAAAAGGACATTCCGATGCGCCCTTACGCTCTCACCAATATGGCTATGATTGACAACGATTTGGCACAGACCGCCGTCAACTTCTGGGACTTGACTTGGAACGACAACCGCCGTCATCTGCCATATGAGACGCGTTTGTTGCTCTCGCTGACCAACGCCGTCGGTGCAGGTCGTATGCGCCAAGCCTCGCGCGAACTGGTGAAAGCTTATATTCACGGTCTCGACTCCGCCGCTTTGGACGATGTGTTTGAACTATTGGCATGGAACCAGGGCATCGGTTATTTCAGCTCCGAGATTGGCCCTTCCACGCTGTTCCAAGCCTACAAGACCATCAAGCAGATGGAGAAGAAAGGCAACAGCCGCGCCGAAATCATTGAGGTGCTGAAGGAGAAGTTCACAGAAAAGAATCCGGACATTAAACTCATGTAAAATGGAAATTACAAAAGACACTCGTTTGGCTGACCTCATCGCCCAATATCCTTGGCTGAAAGAAGAAATGGCAAAAGTGAACGAGAAGTTCAAGATGCTCAACTCGCCCATCGGCAAGATGATGATGGGCAAAGCCACCATCGCCGAGATGAGCAAGAAATCAGGCATGGAGGCGGAGGTCATTATTGGAAAAATAAAGGAACTGATTGTAAAACATCAATAAGAAAGGAGTAAAAAAACATGAAGTATCGCGTAAATGATAATTGCATCGGCTGTGGGCTTTGCGAGTCCATTTGCCCCGAAGTGTTCAGCATCCAAGGCGACGTGGCCGTGGCCATTGAGGGCGATGTGCCGGAATCGGCTCTCGCCAGTGCCGCCGAAGCCAAAGAAAGCTGTGCTGTTGGAGCGATTGAAGAGTTGTGTATCTGAATCAATTATCGTAACAAACTAAAAATTAGAGAACAATGAACGAAAGAATGTTTTGTTTCCAGTGTCAGGAAACCGCCGGAGGAACCGGCTGCAAATTGTCGGGTGTGTGCGGCAAGAACCCAGAAGTGGCCCATGCCCAAGATCTTTTGATTTATGTCCTGAAAGGATTGGGTGTTATCGCCAACCATCACCAGCATGGCTGCGGTCATGAGTATTGCGATTTTCGCAAGAGCATCCACGCCTTTGTAAACGATGCGCTGTTCTCGACCATCACCAACGCTAACTTCGATGTGGAAAGCATATACAATCGCATCGATGAAGGTCTGAAACTGCGCGACACTTTCAAGGATCGTGTCGTCAATAACAAAGGGATTGTGCTTCCCAATCTCGACGTGTTGGAATGGAACGGCACCCGCGCCGACTATGACGCCAAAGCCCAACAGGTGGGCGTGTTGGCCGAAACCAACGAGGACATCCGTTCGCTGAAAGAACTGACCATGTATGGTCTAAAAGGAATGGCTGCCTATCTTGAACACGCCGCCCGCCTCGGTCAGGTGGATGACGACAACAACGAGTATATCCTGCAAACCCTTGGGCAATTGGCCACCTGTAATGATGCCGATGCACTCACCGCTCTCGTTCTGAAAACGGGTGAATGGGGCGTGAAGGCGATGGCACTTTTGGACAAAGCCAACACGACCGCATACGGTAACCCCGAAATCACAGAAGTGAACATCGGCGTGGGCGACCGTCCAGGCATCCTCGTGAGCGGCCACGACCTCAACGACATCGAGCAACTGCTTGAGCAAAGCAAGGATGCGGGTATCGACATCTACACCCACAGCGAAATGCTGCCCGCGCATTACTATCCACGCCTGAAGCAATATAGCCATCTGAAGGGCAACTACGGCAACGCTTGGTGGAAACAGCGCGAGGAGTTTGCCACCTTCAACGGCCCCATCCTGTTCACCACCAACTGCATCGTGCCGCCTATGGCCAACGCCACCTACAAAGACCGTGTTTTCACCACCAACAGCACGGGCTTCCCAGGTTGGAAGCACATTCCCGCCGATGCCAACGGCAAGAAAGACTTCAGTGAAATCATCGCTTTAGCCAAGACTTGCGCCGCACCTATTGAGATTGAAACAGGCAAAATCGTTGGCGGATTTGCTCACGAGCAAGTATTTGCCCTCGCCGACAAGGTGGTGGATGCCGTCAAAAGCGGTGCCATCCGCAAGTTCGTGGTGATGGCGGGCTGCGACGGTCGCATGAAGAGCCGTAGTTATTATACCGATTTCGCACAGGCTTTGCCCAAAGACTGCGTCATCCTCACAGCAGGCTGCGCCAAATACAAGTACAATAAACTCGCCCTCGGTGACATCAACGGCATTCCGCGCGTGTTAGATGCCGGCCAATGCAACGACAGTTACTCACTAGCTCTCATCGCCCTAAAATTGAAAGAGGTGTTTGGCTTGAAAGATGTCAACGACTTACCCATCGTCTATAACATCGCTTGGTATGAGCAGAAAGCCGTTATCGTGTTGCTCGCCCTGTTAAGCCTCGGTGTGAAAAACATCCACCTCGGCCCCACCTTGCCGGGATTCCTCTCACCCAACGTCGCCAACGTTCTGGTGCAGAACTTCGGCATTGGCACCATCCGCACGGTGGATGAGGACCTGAAAGCGTTTGGATTGGTGTAATTACTGAAATAATCCGTTAAACATTCCGCAACTCGGGCGAAGGCTTGGGTTGCGGATTTTTCTATAAATAACCGAAAAATTTGAAATTTTCTCCGCAATTTGTGTAACAGCCAAGTTGCGGATTTTTTGTTGTTTTGCATCGTCAAATAAAACATTGCAAAATGAAAGCAAAATCAATCTTCCTCGCAGCCATCGCATTATGTTTTGCCACTGGCTGCACCGGACAAAATCAGAAAGTCAAACAATCAAATAATACATCAATGAACAAATCAATCGTAATCTTCTTCTCCCACGCGGGCGACAACACCAAAATTGCAGCCGACTACATCAGCGAAATCACAAGTGCCGACCAGTTTGAAATCGTCATCCCATTCACCACCCACGAAGGCAGCGGCCTCGCCTCATGCGTGAGCGACGTAAAGAAAGTTTTCCCGAAGCAAAGGTCACGTGTGAGTTTTCCATCTATGGCCATGAAGTGCAAGGTGGAAGAACCAAGGTGGAGAAATGGCTGAAGGGATTGGGATATTAATTCACTTTGCGGATTGATTTTTTTCATATCTTTGCAAAAAATATCACGATAATGAAAAAGCTTTTAATAATCCTTGCAGCCGTTATGTGCTTTCTCATCACGGCCTGCAATGATAACAAAACATCAAAAGAAACAACAGATATGAAAAACGACGAATGCCTCATTTGCGGTGAACCGCTCGAATACCTCGATAATGACGTATTGATGGAATGCGTCCTTTGCCACAAGAAAGAACCCAGCAAGACCCGATGCGTCAAGGGTCATTATGTCTGCTCCGATTGTCATACCGCCGGTATGGATTCCATCATTGCCTTGTGTATGGCAGAAACTTCCAAAGACCCGATTGCAATTCTTGAAAAGATGATGTCGCAGTCGTTTTGCCACATGCACGGCCCGGAACACCACGTTCTTGTGGGCGCGGCATTGTTGACAGCATACAATAACGCCGTGGCCGACACTATGAAAATCGACCTTCAGTCTGGTCTACTCGAAGTGATGAGCCGCGGTCGTCAGGTACCAGGCGGAGCTTGTGGTTACATGGGGGCTTGCGGAGCAGCCATCAGCACCGGCATCTTCATGTCGGTAGTCACCCGCAATACGCCATTATCCAAAGAAACTTGGCAACTTTGCAACCTTTGCACAGCACGTGCTTTGGAACAAGTTGCCCTCAACGGCGGCCCTCGTTGCTGCAAACGCGACTCCTATTTATCCATACTCACGGCTATTGATTTCGTAAAAGAACATCTCGGAGTTGAAATGGAAAAGCCCGAAGTCAAGTGCTCCCGCAGCCGCATCAACAACCAGTGCATCGGCAAGAAATGTCCGTTTTCACCTGTGATTGATTAAAAGCAACAACCCATGAACTGGCTCATCCTCATCATAGCAGGTCTCTGCGAAACCGCCTTCGCCTTCTGTTTAGGAAAAACTAAACTTGTTGATGGCACCGAATTCTGGGCTTGGATTGCTGGCTTCGCATTCTTCTATGTTTTAAGTGCCGTGCTTTTGGCAAAAGCCACTCAAACCATCCCAATAGGTATCGCTTACCCTGTCTGGACTGGCATCGGAGCTGTCGGGGCTGTCATTTTTGATAGAAATTTGTTTATAATTGAAATAATTTATATCTTTGCAGAGATAAATTATATACTATATGAAAAAGATGAATATTCCCCTCGTCGGGACTTTGATGGTGCTCTCGCTGGTAGTGTGCCCCATCCTGTATTTCCACATGGGCCCTGCGCTCAACGAATCACAACTTGAAGTATTCAAACTTATCGGCATCATAGCAGGATGCAGCGCTTTGTTTTGCTTCATCGTGGGTGAACTCAGCGGTAACAACAGCCAGGTTGACAAAGTGTGGAGCATCCTTCCGTTTGTGTATTGCTGGATCATCGCCGTAAAAGGCGGGATGCATCCGCGACTGGTGGTGATGGCAGTGTTGGCGACACTTTGGGGCTTGCGCCTGTCATTCAACTTTGCCAGAAAAGGCGCCTACCGACTCAAATTTTGGGAAGGGGAGGAAGACTACCGCTGGAAGATTCTGCGTGCCAACCCTATGCTTAAAAACAGGGTGGTATGGATGCTTTTCGACCTCATATTTATCTCTGGCTATCAAAATGCCATCGTTCTCATGCTGACATTCCCCGCCTTGGTATGTATGGGCTCGACAGCACCTTTCGGTTGGATTGACGCCGTGGCGGCCGTCTTGATGTTCGGTTTCATCGTCTATGAGACTGTCGCCGACGAACAGCAGTGGGCGTTCCATTCAAAGAAATGGAAGATGCTCAACGCCGGACAGAAGCTCGAAGACCTTCCGGCACCTTACAACAAAGGTTTCAACACCATCGGACTATGGAATGTGAGCCGTCATCCAAACTATCTGGCAGAGCAAAGCATCTGGGTCAGCCTTTATATCTTCTCCATCGGAGCTGGCATAGGCATCATCAACTGGAGCATGATTGGCGCACTGCTTCTGATAGTGCTGTTCATAGCAAGCACCAGCCTCGCCGAGGAAATCAGCAGCAGTAAATATCCTGAATATCCCGACTATTGCAAAAAAGTGAACAAATACTTCCCCGGGAAGAAGTTCAGATAGACTCTAAATTCTTTCGTTTTAATTATGTTTTTCTACAAAAATAAAAAAAATTGAAAAAATTTTAAAAATATCGTACACGATATAAAAATATTTTGTAATTTTGCATCGTGAACGATATAAATTTGACATGGCATACGAACAACTGAAATTGGAAAATCAACTCTGCTTCCGGCTCTACACGGCGGCACGGCTCACGATGGGAGTGTATCACCCCTACCTTGACCCGCTGGGTATCACTTACCCGCAATACCTTGTTTTATTAGTGTTGTGGGAACAGGACAAACAGCCCGTCTGCGACATCGCCAAGAAAATGATGCTCGACACCAACACCGTCACGCCGCTTTTGCAGCGAATGGAGAAATCGGGACTGATAAACCGCACCCGTGGCAAGGAAGATTCGCGCCAGCGCATCGTCTCACTGACCGAAAAAGGCAAAGCCATGCAAGAACAGGCTAAGCACATCCCGGAATGTCTCAGCAACGACGTGGTTCTGAAAACTGGCGACGAAGAAGAGATTTTGAGGATGATTCCTACGCTGGACAAACTTATCGACGGATTAAAAAAAATGGAAAAATAAACTTAACTAATTATTAACATTAAAAATTTACCATTATGACTAAAAAAGAAGCATTAAAACAGTTCGCCTACATGGGCGCAGTATGGTTTGGAAACAGCAAACAGCATTTCGCATTCTCGGCTTACGACCGCTTTAACGGCTGGAACAAACTCGCCGACAAATGGAAAGAGGAAGCCGAAGAGGAATGGGACGAGGCAGAAGAAGTCCTCAACCGCCTTGTGGAACTCGGTTGCAAACCTGCCGACCTGCAAGAGGCCATGAAAACCGTGGAATACCCGTTCTACGACGACCCGAAACAGCAGATTGAGTCGGACTACCAGCCAAAAGCAGTTGAAGAGATGAGCAAGCTGGCCGAAGCTTTCGCTGATGACTATATCACTCAGAAGCTTATCTATAAATGGATTGACGGCGAGAAGGCTCACATGGATTGGGAGAGACAGTATCTCAACTACATCGACAAGCTCGGTTATGAAAACTTCCTTATTGAAATGATGTAATTGTTTTGTATTATGGCAACGATATATGATTTTAAGGCCCTGAGCAACAGGGGCGAAGAGGTGGACATGGCACAATACCGTGGCAAAGTCCTCATGATTGTCAACACCGCCTCAAAATGCGGCTTCACTCCGCAATACGACGGCTTGGAAGCCCTTTACCAGAAGTATAAAGAACAAGGTTTGGTCATCCTCGGCTTTCCATGCGACCAGTTCGCACATCAGGAACCGGGCAGCGACGAGGAAATCGCCGAGTTCTGCCGCATCAACCATGGCGTCACATTCCAGCTGATGAAGAAGATTGACGTCAACGGCGAAAATGCGCATCCAATCTTCGAATATCTTAAATCGCAAGCTCCTAAAGAGGAATACAAAGGCCTGAAAGCAAAGGCCACTCACACCATGCTCAAAGGCATCAGCAAGAGCGCGAAGAAAGAGGGTGACATCCTATGGAACTTCACCAAATTCCTCATCTCGAAAGACGGCAGCGTCATCAAACGTTTCGCGCCAGTGGCGGAACCGAAGGAAATGGATGCTGAAATTGCAACAATGTTGAAATAAAACACCATATCATGAAAAAAATAGCATTAATCATAGTGGCACTGCTGACGTTAAGTCTCGGCGTCTGCGCACAAAACAAACAACAAAAGGAGGACAAAGAAATGAAAAAGACCCTTATCGTTTACTTCTCAGCCACCGGCACCACCAAGGCCGCGGCCCAGAAACTCGCCAAAGAATTCAACGCTGACCTATACGAAATCACACCTGAGGTGCCTTACACCGCAGCCGACCTCGACTGGCGCGACAAAAACTCCCGCTCGACCATCGAGATGAAAGACAAATCGTCACGTCCAGCCATCAAAGGCCGTTGCGAGAACATCGCCGATTACGATGTCGTGTGGATCGGATTCCCTGTGTGGTGGTACACCGCCCCGACCATCGTCAACACATTCATCGAGGCTCACGACCTGAGCGGCAAGACCCTCAACGTCTTCGCCACCAGCGGCGGCAGCGGAGTCGCAGGCTCAGCTAACGACCTCAAGAAGGCTTATCCTCAATACACTTGGGGTGAAAGCAGATTGATGAACAAATAAAAAAAATTAAATTAATAACATGAACTACAACAAAGGGAACAAACTGCTTACGGAAAGATTCTACCTGACATGGGCAGGAGGACAGATGACGTGGACGTGCCGCATAATCTTGAAGATGAAGGACGCCGTCGACGGTGACATCTTGCGCGAAGCGGTGGAGTCAACACGTCAGCGATATCCATATTATCAAGTGAAGCTTGGCGGCAGGAAAGATGCTGCAGGCACTGAATATTTCGTGTATGAAGACAACAACGAGCCGTGGGTGGTCAGTGAAGGTGAAAGACCTGTTCAACTGGTTGGTCCGGAGTCGAACTACCATCTGCTGGCATTCTGTTACTGGGACGACTGTATCGCCATCGATTTCTTCCATGCCATGACCGACGGCACAGGATGCTATAACATACTGCGCACCATGCTCTACGAATATTCCCGTCGCCGTTATGATGCCACACTGAGTCCTGAAACGAACACAGAACGCATCCGTTTGGCAGGCGACATTATCAGTCCGGAGGAATGGGAAGACCCTGCAACAAAGGTCAAACCCGAAAACCTTCGCCCGATGCCTCTGCCTGAACGCCCGAAGAGCATCAATCTTCTCACACAGAGCAAGACGAAGTTAACCGATGACGTGGAAGCCATCAACATCGTTGTTGAAGAGCAAGAGATGATGAAGTATGTGTCTTCAGCCGACACATCGCCTGCCACTCTCGTGTCGCTGTTACTTAACCGTGCCATTGCCCGTCTGCATCCCGACTCATCGGAAGGAGTGCCTATGATGGTGCTGGCCATCAACGAGCGTCCCGCCGTGGGCTGTCCGAAGGCGGCTCAGTCAATGGCATCATCACTGATGTTGTCATATACCGACGAGATGCGCGGGATAGATATCGACATGCAGCAGACCATATACCGAGGCATGGTGATTCTGCAGTCCAGCAAGGACAATGTCATTGAGCGTTTCTTGAAAAGTAAGGCTACACAAGACATGTTCGAAAGAGTACCCACTCTTGAGGCCCGTCATCAGGCAATGGTCCAAGCATACAGCGTGGTGCCATCGGCAGCCTCAGCATGCGTCAGCTATGTCGGCAAGGCTAATATGGGCGCCGCCGAAAAATACGTCAGCGAGATGTACACAGAAGTCTTCGCGCCATACGCACTTGCCATTGAGATGGGTGCTATAGGCGGCACGATCTGTATCAGCCTGATGCAACGGTTTGAAGACGACAGATACCTCGATGCTTTCCTCGATGAGTTCCGTCAGTTGGGTCTTACCTATCGCGTTGCGAATCGCCATAAGATGATTGTGGCACCAATAGCAGACTACCGACATTAACGGAGAAAACGAGAGTCCGCGCTTCAGCTAGCTGAAGCGCGGGCTCTGTTTGTAAGATATGCTTTAATAGCCTCAGTCAGACACCAGTCAGGTTCATGCCGAAGCCCACAGGACAATTCATGTCGTAAGGCGACAAAACGTTTGCAGTGCCTGCATTGTCATCCTTGTTTTTCTTACAAGCAATGACCATAAGACTTGTCATCATCACAAATAAAACAAGCCTCATAATCCTAATCAAATTCTTGTTCATGACGTAAATTTTAAATTAAAAAAGTATAGTTACAATGTGAAAAGGTACGGTATTTTTGTATATTTGCAAAAAAAATTTACTATGAACACGAACAAAGGCTATTTATACAGCATCGTGTTAGCAGCCGTGCTCGGCGGACTGCTTTTTGGCTACGACACTGCCGTCATCTCTGGTGCCGAGAAAGGCTTGCAGGCTTATTTCCTGGGAGCTGTTGACTTCCAATACACCGATTTCATCCACGGACTCACCTGTAGCAGCGCACTTATTGGCTGCGTCATCGGAGCTCTTATCTCGGGCTGGCTCGCCAACCGTCTGGGACGCAAGCTGACGCTCTTCGTGGCAGGCGTGCTCTTCTTCGTGTCGGCACTCGGATCCGCCCAACCCGGATTCCCGTTCCATCTGCAAAGCACCCCTACTATGACAATCCTCAACGCCTTCAACCATTACCGTATCATCGGCGGCGTCGGCGTGGGACTGGCGAGCGCCATCTGTCCTATGTACATCGGCGAGATATCACCTGCCAACAAACGCGGTCAGCTGGTGAGTTGGAACCAGTTTGCCATCATCTTCGGACAGTTGGTGGTGTATTTCGTCAATTTCTTGATATTAGGCTCGCATGAGAATCCAATCATCGAGTCGATAGGCAACGGCATCAGCCGGGTGCTTCCGGGTAGTGACCCATGGACCATCACAACGGGATGGCGTTATATGTTCGCCTCAGAAGCTGTCATCGCCGCGCTGTTCATCATCCTCATCTGTCTTGTGCCTGAGTCACCACGTTATCTGGTCATGATAGGCAAGGACGACAGCGCCCTAAAAATCCTTGCGCGTATCAACGGTATGGAAAAAGCCCGGGAGATACTCGCCGACATCCGCAGTACCATAAAAGTGCGCACAGAGAAGCTGTTCACATACGGCTGGCTGGTCATCTTCATTGGTGTGATGCTCAGCGTGTTCCAACAGGTTGTCGGCATCAACGCGGTGCTCTACTACGCTCCGCGTATCTTCGGTGACATGGGTATGACCAACCCGATGTTCAACACCGTGATGATGGGCGTGGTTAACATACTCTTCACTCTGGTGGCCATCTTCACCGTAGAACGATGGGGGCGCAAGCCGTTGCTCATCACAGGCTCATTAGGCATGGCATTGGGCGCTTTCGGCGTCGCCCTTAGCTTCGGCCACGCAGGGTTGGAGATCGTCACCATGATGAGCATCTTGATATACTCAGCCTCGTTCATGTTCTCGTGGGGCCCCATCTGCTGGGTGCTCATCTCCGAGATATTCCCCAACACCGTCCGTGGCGCTGCCGTGGCAATAGCTGTCGCTGCACAATGGATATTCAACTTCGTGGTCAGCAGCACCTTCGTGCCGATGTTCAATATGCATATCACCCCAAACGACGATTTCGGTCACTGGTTCACCTACGGCCTCTACGGTGTGATGTGCATCGTGGCAGCACTATTCGTTTGGAAACTGGTGCCGGAGACTAAAGGCAAAACTCTTGAGGATATGTCGAGACTTTGGAAGAAGAAAAGTTTATAGTTTGATAATAATAAGTATAGTTGTTTTATGAGTTTTCTTTTGGGAATTGATTTAGGGAGCAGTAGTGTTAAGGTGTCGTTGGTGGATGCCGACAGCGGACAATGTGTCGCGTCGGCGCATTGGCCGGAGAACGAGGCTCCTATTAAAGCATTGCGGCCTGGCTGGGCAGAACAAAGTCCTGAGGATTGGTGGAGCTATTTTAAAAAAGCTCTAAACTCTACCCTTTCAACAACTCTACACTCTAAACTCTGCACTTTAAACTCCATTGCCGCTATCGGCATCAGCTATCAGATGCACGGCCTCGTATGTCTCGACAAGGACCTGCAGCCGTTGCGCGACGCCATCATCTGGTGCGACTCGCGCGGCGTGCCTTACGGTGAGAAGGCCCCGCTGCCGGGCAACTTCACCGCCTCCAAACTGGCATGGGTGAAGGAACACGAGCCCGAGCTTTTCGATAAGATACGTTATATCATGCTTCCAGGCGACTACCTGGCTATGCGCCTCACAGGCACACCTGCCACCACCGCCTGCGGACTGAGCGAGATGATGCTGTGGGACTTCTCAAAAGGAACCCTGAGCTCCGAGATGATGGACTATTTCGGCTTCTCGAGAGATATCATACCGCCACTGGTGCCTACCTTCGGCGAACAAGGCCGGGTGAGTGATGCTGTCGCACAAGAGCTGGGTCTCAAGGCCGGCACACCTGTCACCTATCGTGCCGGCGATCAACCAAACAATGCCTTATCATTACGTGTGCTGCATCCGGGCGAGATAGCCTCGACAGCAGGCACTTCAGGCGTCGTCTACGGAATTCAGGAAAACACTGACACGGTGTCACAGTCACGTATCAACACATTCCTACACGTCAACCATACCCTTGGCCTGATGCACTGCATCAACGGATGCGGCATCCTCAACTCTTGGCTGAAACATAATGTGGCCGCCGACTTAAGCTACAACCAGATCGACGACCTCGCCGCCACCGTCGCGGTGGGCAGCGAAGGCATCAGCATCATACCGTTCGGCAACGGCGCTGAGCGTGTGCTTGAAAACAAGAACATCGACGCCTCCGTCCACGGACTCAACTACAATTGTCACACCCGCGCACATCTGCTGCGTGCAGCCCAAGAAGGCGTCGCTTTCGCCTTCATGTACGGGATGGAGCTGATGGGCGACATCAAAGAGATTCACGCCGGCCACGCCAACATGTTCCTCTCCCCTATCTTCCGCGACACCCTGGCATCTGTCAGCAATGCCACCATACGTCTCTACGACACCGACGGCAGCGTAGGAGCAGCACGTGGAGCAGGACTCGGAGCCGGCATATATGCCAACGAAGACGAGGCATTCACCTCGCTGAAACAGCTGGCGACAATAGAGCCTCGCAATGACTATTCAGCCCCGCTGAAAGAAGCTTACAGACGTTGGAAACAGATATTGGAAAATCAATTAAAAACTAAATAATATGACAAAAGAATATTTCCCACAAATCGGCAAGATACCTTTCGAAGGTACTGCATCAAAGAACGTTTTAGCTTTCCATTACTATGAACCCGACCGCATCGTCATGGGCAAACCGATGAAAGACTGGTTCCGCTTCGCTATGGCATGGTGGCACACGCTGGGTCAGGCCAGCGGTGACCCTTTCGGAGGTCAGACACGCACCTATGAATGGGACAAGGCAGAATGCCCCATCCAACGCGCCAAGGACAAAATGGACGCAGGCTTTGAGCTGATGGACAAGCTGGGCATCCGCTTCTTCTGCTTCCACGATGTCGACCTCGTCGAAGAAGGCGCCACCGTCGAGGAATATGAAGAACGCATGCGCATCATCACCGACTACGCATTAGAGAAGATGCGCCAGTATCCCGACATACACCTGCTTTGGGGCACCGCCAACGTCTTCAGCCACAAACGCTATATGAACGGCGCCGCCACCAACCCCGACTTCGACGTCGTAGCCCGTGCTGTGGTGCAAATAAAAAACAGCATCGACGCCACCATCAAACTCGGAGGCGAGAACTACGTCTTCTGGGGCGGCCGCGAAGGCTATATGAGTCTTTTGAATACCGACCAGAAACGTGAAAAAGATCATCTCGCCATGATGCTGACAAAAGCCCGCGACTATGGCCGCGCCCACGGCTTCAAAGGCACCTTCCTCATCGAGCCTAAACCGATGGAGCCGATGAAACATCAGTATGACGTCGACACCGAGACCGTCATCGCCTTCCTGAGAGCCCATGGCTTGGATAAGGATTTCAAGGTAAATATCGAAGTCAACCACGCCACATTAGCCGGCCATACCTTCGAACATGAACTGGCATGTGCTGTCGACGCCGGCATGCTGGGCAGCATCGACGCCAACCGCGGCGACATGCAGAACGGCTGGGACACTGACCAGTTCCCTATCGACAACTACGAACTCACCCAGGCTTGGATGGAAATCATCCGTGGCGGCGGCTTCACCACAGGAGGCACCAACTTCGACGCCAAGCTGCGCCGCAACAGCACCGATCCGGAGGATATCTTCATCGCCCACATCAGCGGCATGGACGCCATGGCACGAGCACTGCTAAGCGCTGCCAACATCCTTGAAAATAGCGAGATTCCAGCCATGAAGAAAGCACGTTACGCCTCTTTCGACAACGGCATCGGCCGCGATTTCGAGGAAGGAAAACTCTCTTTCGAGAAGATTTACGAATACGGCAAACAAATCGGCGAGCCGAAGACTATCAGCGGCAAGCAGGAGAAATACGAGACTTTAGTGGCACTTTACGCCAAATAAAAAAAGATTAAGATGTTTGGTTTTATCGATGCCACCGGTTCCGCCCGTAAAGATGACCCACGCCTGCGCGACGTGGAGGCCGAGATGATTCGCAGTCACGCTTTGTGCCAAAAGATATCGGCCAAAAAACCCACCGACCCGGATTACAAAGGACTTCTCGAAGAGCTGTTCCAATGCGAAATCGATGACAGTGTAGCCATCGTCTCCCCTTTCTATTGCGACTGCGGAAGACGGATGAAACTTGGCAAAAACATCATTATTAACAAAGGAGCGACGATATTATCTCCAGGAATTGTTGAGATAGAAGACAACGTCCTGATTGCGCCTGAAGTAAAAATCACGACAGTCAACCACGACCTTCACGACAGGCATAATCTGCTTCATTTCGCAAAAGTGACCATCAAAGAAAACGCCTGGATATGCATCGGCGCCATCATCTGTCCCGGAGTGACGATAGGCAAAAACGCCATCGTCGCCGCCGGAGCTGTCGTAACAAAAGATGTCCCCGACAACGTGGTGGTTGGCGGCAATCCCGCCAAAATCATAAAAAAACTTTAAATTATGGAGAAACAACCGTCAACAGAACAATCGGTGAGAATCCAGACTTCATTCTTGAACGGAGTGGAAAAAAAAGCGCTTTTATGGCTAGCGGAACGACAGCCGAAATGGGCTGACTCCGATATGCTGACTTTCATCGGATTTATCGGCGCCGTGGTCATTGCGGCTGGTTACATCTTGTCGAATTACAACGTGCATTTCCTGTGGCTTGCCTCGCTTGGTTTTGTCATCAACTGGTACGGTGACTCACTTGACGGCACCTTGGCACGTTTCAGAAAACAGCAGCGCCCGCTTTACGGTTTCTATATAGACCACACCACGGATGCAATCAACGAGGCTTTCATGTTTCTAGGCGTCGGATTGTCGCCTTTCATGCGTTTCGACCTGTCGTGCATACTGTTAGTTGTCTATTTGATGCTGACCCTCAATGTGTCGATGAACGCCCATCTGAAAGGGGAATTCAGACTGACTTATGCCAAACTTGGACCCACAGAATTCAGACTGATATGCATAATCGCCAATGCCGTGTTGGTTTTTGCCAAGCCATTGAGAACCTTTGTGTTGGAACTGCCTTGGTTCTCATCCACACTTGAGCTGCATATACTCGACCTTGTCGGCGCCGTCATTCTCATAGCTTTGACGCTGATATACATAATCACCATAATACAGGACGCTCGCTATTATGCGAAAATCGACCCTAAGCACAAGAACGAATAAGACAAAGCCATGGCGCTGATTACGATGAAAGATATTGAAGGCATTTCGCCGGTATTTAAAGGCAAGTTCGGCAACGCATTGGCACGTTCGCTAATGCGTATTACCGGCATCGACCAGATATCGGAAAGATACGGCCGGTGCGAAAACCTTACCGGTCCGGAATTCGTCAGTGCCTACCTGAAAGACCTGGATTTGAGCTATACGGTGCAAGGTCTGGAACACTTGAGACCTGTACTTGACAGCCCTTTCATAACAGTCAGCAACCATCCGTTCGGAGGACTGGACGGGATAATTCTCATCGACATGTTTGGGCATCTCCGTGAGGATTATAAAGTGATGGCAAACAAGTTCCTATCGTTGGTGAAGACTCTCGAAAACAATTTCATCAGCGTTGTGCCCAAGACAAAAAGTTCCAAAGGAATAGCAATTGACAGTATCAGTGGAATAAAAAAAGCCATTGAGCATGTAAAGAATGGGCATCCTTTGGGACTATTTCCTGCAGGAGCGGTATCGGACTTCCGTTTTAGGAACTTCTGTGTGCAAGATAGGGAATGGCAAGAGTCGGCAATTGCATTAATCCGTCGCTTGAAGGTGCCGGTGATTCCAGTGCGCTTTTTCGATAGAAACTCCAATTGGTTTTATTTTCTTGGGGCTATCAATTGGAAACTGCGTATTTTAAGGCTTCCACGCGAAGTACTCAACAAGGCTGGTAAGACTGTCAAAGTAGGAATTGGCAAGGTTATAAGTATTGAAGAGCAGATGAGAGTTCCCGAGGCGGACTTCGCCTCTATGCTGCGCTCATCGGTCTATGGAATTGTTGAATCTAACGAAAAATGAAAGTAATGAACATTACTGTAAAAAAGGTCAGAAATAGAAGAGATTTGAGGAAGTTTGTCCATTTTCCGAATGAGCTTTACAAGGACAATCCTTATTATGTCCCGCAAATTGAGTCAATGGACCGTGACACTCTGACACCGTCTAAAAACCACGCTTTTGAGGTTTGCGAGGGACAGTATTGGCTTGCTTTTGACGAAAAAGACTGTGTAGTGGGACGTGTAGCCGCCATCATCAACCGTCGTTACAACGAGAAGGTCGGTGAAAAGATATGCCGTTTCGGATGGATTGACTTCATTGACGATAATGGGGTTTCAGAAGCTCTGATGCATGCCGTGGAAGGTTATGCCAAGGAGAAAGGAATGGACATTGTCAGCGGCCCTACGGGTTTTCTGGAGTTTGACGCCGCCGGCGTGCTGGTGGAAGGCTTCGACCAACTCCCTACTGCCTACGGCAAATACAACGCCCCCTATTATGAAAAGCATCTGTTGGCTTTAGGTTATATGAAAGAGATTGACTTTGTGGAGTTCCGCATAATTGTTCCTGATGTCATTCCTGAACGTTATGCCCGAATGGCTAAAATGGTTGCCGAAAAGTACAATCTGCATCAGGCTCCGCTTAGCGAGCGCAACGATATCGACCCATATCTCGACGGAGTGTTTAAATGTTTGAACGCCGCCTATTCAAATCTGCATGGTTTTTCAGAATTGACACCGGGCCAATGTGAGGATTTGAAGAAGCAGTTCCTCACCAACATCAATGTCGACTATATATCAATTGTTCTCGATTCAGACAACACAGTGGTCGGCTTCGGCGTAGCCTTGCCATCGCTCTCCAAAGCCATGCAAAAAGCCAAGGGCAGCCTCTTCCCTTTCGGATTTGTCCATCTCCTAAAAGCCTTGAAGCACAACGACACTATCGATTTGCTTTTGATTGCCATCAATGAGCAATACCAGAGCAAAGGCGTCAACGCCATGATTTTCGACAAGTTTGCTCAAGGCATCACAAAGAATGGCATCAAGTACATTGAATCGACGCGAGAACTGGAAGACAATACCGAGGTGCAGAACCTCTGGCATCCGTTTGATCACTATATTCACAAAAGAGCAAGAGTATACATAAAGAATATTTCCAATTAAAATTAACGTTATGAAAAACTACTTTGAAGACATGATGCCTGCCGAAGAACTTGCGCAGGTTAAGTACATCCCGACGATTCCTGAATTCGTCACATGGATTGAAAGCAAATGGGGAGAGCTGCCGGCCCTTTCCGACACTGTCAACACATACACATACAAACAGATGTGTGACGCTATCGCACGCAAACGCGCCATGCTCAACGCCATGGGCCTTGCCAAGGGTGATAAGGTTGCCATACTCGACAACACCACCGTTGAGGCTGTAGAGATGTTCCTTGCTGTCACCTCAGCAGGTTATGTGGTCATCAACCTGCCTGCACAGCTGCCGGCTCCTGCCGTCGCAGGATGCTGCATGAAGTTCGGCGTGAAAGTCCTCGCCGCAGGTGCAGGTTTCATGGAGACCGCCAAAGCCGCATCATGCAAAGTTATCGACATAGCTGACATGGCCGAACAGAAGGCTCCTGTAGCCGTAGTCGGCAAAGACGAGCCAGCCGCCATTTTCTTCACCGGAGGCACAACCGGAGCTCCGAAAGGTGCTGTTCTTCCTCACAGAGCCCTTATGCGCGGCGCTTTGAACGGTGTCTACGCTCCAGGTCATCAGTTGGGTTGCCAGCGTTACGCCAGCGTGCTGCCGCTCAGCCATGTGTTCGGTCTGGTCCGCGGCACTCTGTCAGTGTTATACGAAGGTGGCGCATGGTATGCAGCAGCAAACACCAAGGAAACCATATCCAAACTCCCGATGATTAAGCCTACCTGCCTTGTGGCAGTCCCTGGCATCTGTGAAATCCTTCTGGGTCTCATCAAGATGTACGGCAAGCCATTCCTCGGCGGCAACCTCAAATTCATCATCGCAGGTGCTGCCAACGTTCCTCCGAAACTCATAGCCGAGTTCGACCAGCTGGGCATCAGCCTGTTTGCAGGCTACGGCATGACCGAAGGCGCCAACCTCACCTCAGGCAACATCGACGTCAAGGAAAAACCGACCTCAGTCGGTAAGATTTATCCAGGTCAGGAGACCAAGGTGGTCGACGGCGAGCTGTGGTTCCGCGGCGACAACGTCTTCCTCGGATATTACGGCGACCCTGAAAAGACAGCCGAGACACTTACCCCGGACGGTTGGATCAAGACTGGCGACCTCGTACGCTTCGACGAAGAAGGTTACATGTACATCATCGGACGTATCAAGAACCTCATCATTCTGTCAAACGGCGAAAACGTAAGCCCTGAAAGCATCGAGGAGCCATTCTACAAATGCGACAAACTCCGCGACTGCCTTGTCAAGGAAGACGAGCTGGACGGCAAGAAAGTGATAGCCATAGAAATTCTCCCTCGTATCGAAGAGTTCGGCAACACACCATGGGAAGAGGTGGAAGCTTTCTTCAAGAAGCTGGTTGACGACATCAACGCCACACTGCCTACAACCCATCGCATCAACAAGATTACAGTGCGCAAGGAAGACTTCAAACGCACAGGAGCAATGAAAGTTTCACGTAACTAGTTTTGTATCATGGACAGAAAGGAAATTTTGGAAGGTCTCAAGGAGATACTTCTTCTTATAAAACCATCGCTCGACCTTTCGGCAGTCACTGAGGGCAGTCAGCTCATCAGCGACATAGGTCTCGACTCACTTACCATAATGCTTTTAAGCCTTGCCATCGAGAACAAGTTCAAAATCAAATTTGAAGGCACTTTGAAGTTCAACACCGTGGGTGAGGTCATTGACTATATACAATCAAAGGCATGAAGATAACGACGCACATAGTGGAAGGCCTGACGGCCTTCCTCGTTAAAACGCTGCTCAGGCCCAAGGTTTATTACGTTGAGCCTCCTAAACGCAGACGTAAGCTCGACAGTCCGTCGCTGCTCATCATCAATCACACCAGCCATTTGGACGGGCCGATAGTGACTACCATTTTCCGCAAGGACAGGATACACAATCTGGCCGCCAAAGACCGTTTCGAGCAGCGTGGCTTCGGGTTCTTCCTGCGTAACACCCGTTGCATCCCCATCGACCGTCAGAACGCCGACCTGTCTTGGATTCACGAATCTATTAAGATCATACAACAAGACAAGGAATGCGTGGCTATCTTCCCTGAGGGACGTCACGGTGAGCACAGAAAGCAATTGCCCTTCCATCCGGGAGCGGCCATGCTAGCCACTGTGTCACAGGCTCCGCTGGTTATGGTCTACATAGACGGGCCGGTCAAGATTTTCGGCCCACGCGCCCGCCTCATAGTGTCACCAGAGTTCCATCTAGCGCCACCGACCCAAGGCATTAACTCCGACTACATCAACGAGCAAACCGAAGTGTTGCAGCAAAAAATGAAAGATTTAATGGAAGAGTTGATAAAAAGGCTATAATTTTTGTAATTTTGCAAAAATTATCCGATAATGAAAAAATTACATCTGAAAATTATCGCAGCAGTCATCTTATGCTGGATGACTGCTGGAGCCCAAGCTCAAACTCCATTACAACCAGATTTCAATGCCAAATGGAGCATTGGTATAAAAATCGGACCTGACTGGACAAGTATCTCGCAATCCAATCTGGGTCGAACAGACGAGACCTATACCCCACTGCACGGTTGTGACATAGGTATTCAGGCGAGGTATGCCTTTACCGACTGGTTCGCCCTGCGCGCCGATTTGAGTTATATGACTCGTTCATACCGCATGGACCGCAATCTCCATTACCTTGACCCTGTCTACACCAATCACTGCAATGTCTTTATTACTCTTCCCATCATGGCAGATTTTTCTTTCGGAGGGAAGCAGTTGCAGGGTCATGGCTATATCGGCGGCTATGGAGCCTATTGGGCAAGTGCCGGCAGAGAAGGCAGAACCTATTGGATGACCGATTATTATGTTTATTTCGAGAACTTTGACGAAAACCGCTCGTTCAACAGTGAAGACCAGCGTCTCATCGGAGGACTTGTAGGCGGATTTGGTTTCAGTTATTCATTGTCAGGTCTGAGCAAAAAAGACATAGTCAGCCTCGACCTGCTGTATTATTACGATTTGGCAAGCCATCACAAAGGTCACGCCAACCTCAGCGACCCCCGCTACTTCAACACTCTTTCAGTTACCATAGGTTGGGCATTCAGCTTCTGAGTTAAATCTTAAATCGTTACAAACATGAAAAGAAATATCATAATTCTGGCAGTTATCGCTCTGATTTTCAGCGGTTGCCGCAAACAGGCAGACTATCATCCTTATATAGGCGAAACCGGTGCGCTGGCCTACGACAGCTATTCCACACAATTCGAATACCTTTGGAAATGCATCAGCACAGGCTATGTGTTCTGGGATGTTGACAAAACCAATTGGGACGATGTTTACGACGAATACATGCCTAGATTCCAGGCTTTGGATGACAAGCATACAGCCGAGCAGGATGTGACATTGGACGACCTGAAAGAACTGTATCTGGGTGCCATGGGAGGCATGCAAGACCATCACATGAATGTTGTGATAAGAAACATTCATCCATCACCGAACGACATCGCCAGTTATCTGATGGTCCGTCCGGGAATGATGGAAGTGGAGAAAAGAGACTACTATATCGAGTCGCTTTATGATGCACAGATGAATATGAAAGAATTCCTGTGCTACGATATGGATAATCATTACGATTTGACAGTTCATGAATCGGCTACAGCCTTTGTGCAAGAGGTTGGCGATTCTGTCACCTATCATTACTGTCTGTTGAACCTTCCAGACGGTCGCAAGATACCTTATCTATGGCAGTCTATGGCAGCCATCACACCCGTCATGCGTACCTTTGGCAGCTCCGATCCCGCCAGTGCAGCGGCAGATTTAGTCGACCATTGGCTGACTGCTATCAAGAATACGCCTCGCGAGCAGCTGGCCGGCATCATACTCGACAACCGCACCAACACCGGCGGCTATCAGGATGACCTCGACTATCTGATTGGTTCTTTCCTCAACGAAAAGACAGAGATCCTCAAAACACGTTATAAAGAAGGTCCCGGCAGATTGGAACATTCCGCCTGGTCGCCTTATTACATCTACCCGCAAAGCAAGTATCACCGCGACATCACAGCCGAAAACATACCATACGTTGTCATTTGCGACATCTACTCCATCAGCATGGGTGAGATTGAGCCTATGACCATCAAGGCTGTGCTGCCTACAAGTCACACAATAGGCGAACGCACATTTGGTGCCACTGGGCCGTTGCAGCCAACCACCTCAATCGACCTCAACTATGGCGGTCCGTTTGGCGACTATAACACAATGAAACATTATATCTACACTTCATCGTTCGAAAGTTCTATTGGCGGCAAGATTTATGAAGGCATAGGCTTAACACCCGACCGGATAGTGCTCCGCAAGGACCATGACGGCAGTTACGAGCCTCAGCTTGACGCTGCCATCGAATACATCAGCAATCATTAAAATGTGTCGATATATAACTAAACAAGGGCTATTAGTCAACCTAATAGCCCTTTGGTTTTTTGATGCTCAGTATATTAACTGATTAATATTCGTCCTCGTGGAAGAAAAAGTCATCCTTGGTCGGATAATCTGGCCAGAGGTCCTCTATACGTTCGTATACATCACCCTCATCCTCGATTTCCTGAAGATTCTCTAACACTTCCTGCGGAGCGCCAGTACGCATTGCCCATTCAAGAAGTTCGTCTCTCGTTGCCGGCCATGGAGCATCCTCCATCTTCGACGCTAATTCTAATGTCCAATACATATTCTACGTTTTTATTTTGGGGTGCAAAAATACTACAATTTTTTATTATGTCAAGAAAAATTTTATAAAATTTTTACTGCCCCGGAACCCATTTTGTGTCACCCTCAGCAAACACTCTCGACATCACGAAAAACATGTCCGACAAACGATTCAAATATCTCATTATCACGGGGTTCACCTCATACTGACGGCTCATGCGGACCACAGCGCGCTCAGCTCTGCGGCACACTGTACGGCACACATGGCACTTCGATGCCAGAAGGTTACCTCCGGGGATGATGAGGCTGTTCAGAGGTTGCAGCCCGGCGTTCATCTCGTCTATGAATTTTTCTATGCCTTCCACGTCTGTTTCCTCCATCTGGGGGAGCTGTTTTTTCAGCTCGCTGTTCTCGTCGGTGGCAAGCAGACACTCGGCCACCAGCAGGCGTTCCTGAATGCGCTTGAACACATCGTTATACTTCTCGGTCGAGTCCATAAGCACCGCTATGAAGGCGCTCAGCTCGTCCAATGTGCCGTAAGCCTCCAGACGCAAGTCGTCCTTACCCACACGGGTACCATTGACCAACGAAGTGGTGCCTTTGTCGCCAGTTTTTGTGTAAACTTTCATATCTTCAATATATAATGTTCTTTTTCTATTCTTTCCATTACAAACGCCAAGCCGTAGCTCCAACAGTCTATGCTCAGCCTTACCTTCGCGTCATTTCTCAGCTTATCCCAGTCCGCCTCGTTGTTTTTGTTGCGATGTATGCCCTGCACTATCATCACAAGGTCATCATCTTTGAAAATCAATGGATTGTTGTTGATAAAGGCTTTCAGGTTAGCGTCCAGCTCGGCTTGAGGTTTCTCAAGCACCTCCTCGTATAACGAGAATACCAGAGGCGAATGCAGATGATACTTTCCCTGAGCCTTTCTCCTGTATTTCAAATAGCTGACAATCATTGACTAAAAGTAGAGACGCGCCTTAGCACGTCTCTACATCAGATTATTTGTTGTTACAAATTATTTCTTCACGAATTTCACGACCGAGCCGTTCATCTTCACGAAGTAAACGCCGCTCTGGAGGTCGGCCACGCTGATGGTGTTGGCGCCTTCAACGACGTTAACGCTCATCACCAAACGGCCTGCCATGTCGAGCACCTGCAGTTCAGCTGCGCTTTCAGCGTCGATTCTGATGCTGCTTGATGCAGGGTTAGGATAGACGCTCAATGAGGTCTCGATATTCTCTCCGACAGCGTCGTAGCCTGTACCGTAAGCGTTGACTTCAGTCACTCTCCAAATCTTACCCGATTCGGTTGTTGAATGGTAAACGAAAGCAATGTACAGAGCCTCTTTGTTATCCAAGTTGTCCAGAGTCAGAACGCCTGAGTCAATCCATGTGTAGTTCGGGTCACCTTCCTGAGGCATTGAAAACTCGTTGGTGATGTCGATCCAGTCGAACTCACCCGGCATGTTGACGCCGTTGTAGGTGTATGACAGCATGACTTTCAGGTTGTCGCCTGTGTATGCGCAGCAGCTCTTGAAGCTGAACTGAACTTTCTCAAATGTGCCGTTTGCCAGCATGTTTGGAGTGATGAGCCAGTCTTCATTCTTGTTGTATGTGCCGCTCACATAGCCGTTCATCTCGGCGAAAGTGACGCTGTTCTGTTCTCTGATATACCATTCCTGATCGCCTTCCACGTTGATCGGCATCATTGGCTCCAGAGTCTCTGAGAAGTCGTTGTAGACCAGGCAGTAGATGTCGTCAATTGTCACATTGACTGTCGGATATGAACCGTCGGTCTTGTAGTCGATGTTTGCACCAGAGTTGGTGTATGGGAAGATAGCGAAATGCACTGTGCTGTTGGCCGGGAAGCCGTGGAAGCCCCACATATCCTCGTTGGCATTCAGGTTGATTGCCACATGGCCGTCGCCTGCTTCCAAGTCGTCTTCATAAGTTATACCGTCCACAGGAACATTGATTGAGCCTGTTGAACCCAAAAGGAGATAACCTCTTGGCAGCTGTCCGCCTGTCGACAGGTTCCAGTTGAGCACCACGTTGGTGAGGTCGACAGTGGCCACGAAGTTGGTAGGATAGTTGCTCGGTTCCGGATCAATTACAGGCTCGCCGTCCAGTTTGAAAATGTAGACGAGGTCGTTGATGGTTGAGCTCTCTTTGTAGCAGCCGAACAAGGTGCTGGTGTTGTTGTAGCGCATGATGCACTGCTCAACTCCGCCATTTGACACCGGCACGCAACCGCCGTCGGCATCCATTGTGATTGTCCATTCACCCTTATTGTCGAGTGTTGACTGTGTCTTGAGATAGTTGCCGCCGCCCGGAGCGTAGAGGTAACCGCCTGTCACCTCATCCAGGAATGTCCATGCGCCTGTGCTGCCGCCAACTGTGAATTCGTATGCGTCTGTCTCACTGCCCGGGACTGTAGCTATAGATGTCACCACGGTGCCGGCGTTCTCTGTGACGACAAATGCATGACGGTTGTTGTTCTTCTGGTATGACATTACCATTGTCTCACCATCATGATTGTAGCCTATGAGAATCACTTTGTCGCCTGAATGCAGGTCGGACAATGATGTGATTTTCACGTAGGTGTTGGACTGTGCCATAACGCCGAGGCTCATAAGCACAACCGCTAAGAATAGTAAAGTTTTCTTCATCTTGTTTGATTTTAATTAAACATATATTTTTTATACTTTTTCCACTGATTTCACTTCAGGAATCACGCTTTTCATGGTACGTTCTATGCCGTTTTTCAGCGTTTGGGTGCTATGCGGGCAGTCGCTGCAATGACCTGTCAGCTTCACCAGCACCACTCCGTCATCAGTGAAGTCCACGAACTCCACTCCCCCGCCGTCGGCCTTCAGATAAGGCTCAATCTGCAAAAGCACGTTCTTTATTCTCTTGATGACAGCTTCTTTTTCCATAATCAGAATCTCTCAATAATCTTTCTTGCCAGCTTCTCGAAGGCGGCTGTCACCGGGCCCATGTTGTTGAATGTGTAAGGTGTACCCTTGTCGCCCGAGGTGGCGATGTTCTCGTCCATCGGGATGTCGGCCAGGAACGGTATGCCAAGCTCCTCGGCAAACTCCTTGCCGTGACCTTCGCCGAAGATGTAATACTTCTTGTCAGGCATGTCGGATGGTGTGAAATAGGCCATGTTCTCCACCAGTCCGAGTATAGGCACGCTGACACCTTTGTGCTTGAACATATTGGCGGCGCGGCGCACGTCGGCGAATGCCACCTTCTGAGGTGTGGTCACAATGACTGAACCAGACACCTTGAAGTTCTGCGCCAGGCAGAGCTGGATGTCGCCTGTTCCCGGAGGCATGTCGACTACCAAAAAGTCTATCTCGCCCCAATCGGTCTCGGTCATGAGCTGGGTAAGAGCGCTGGTGGCCATAGGTCCACGCCAGATTAGAGGCTGGCTAGGGTCGACCATCATGCCCAGGCTCATCAGCTTGATGCCGTATTTCTGCACCGGCACCATATATGTCTTTCCGCCTTTGTCGTAACATTCAGGACGCTCGCCTTCCACTCCGAACATAATAGGCACCGAAGGACCGTAGATGTCGGCGTCTATCATGCCCACCTTGAAGCCCTGCATGGCCAAGGCCACAGCAAGGTTCACCGCCACTGTCGACTTACCCACACCGCCTTTGCCAGATGCCACGGCTATGATATGCTTCACCTGTGACAGCATGGTAACCGGCTCTGTCGGTATGATATCTATCTCCACATCGCCGAAAGCGTCGTTCAAAAACTTCTTGGCTGTGTCGAACAACATATTGTTCTTCTCGTCGTCCACATCATCCAAAACCAAACGGAAGCGGATAAGGTTCTCCCCCACTTCCACGTCTTTAACCATTTCCAAATCGACTATGTTTCCTCCCTTTGGGAAGTAAACAACGTCTTTCAAAATCTCAAATACTCTCTGTTTTGACGGTATCATCTCTTAAAAATCTATATTAAATTGAAACTTACAAAATTACTAAAATTATTTCACCCCCACCAAAAATTTTTCGGTCTCCCGCATGAATCCCTCAGGGTCGTCCACGTGAATCCAGTGCCCCGAATTCCTCAATGTCACCATCTTGTAGTTCGGGAAATGCTGCTTCATCACCGGGATGTCCTTTTTCTTGATGTAGTCCGACTGTCCGCCTCTGATAAAGAGTGTCGGGCCGTTGTAAACGCCCTTATCCTCAAAACCACGGCCAATCTCGGCAATGTTACGGTTGATGGCCTTCAGATAGGGTTTCCACTTGAAGCCGTGCTCGTGGCTGTACGAGAGGTTCTTCAGCAGGAACAGCATCAGACGTTTCTCATAGTTATGCTTGGCCAGCTGGTCCTCCACCTCGGAGCGCTTCTTCACCTTCCTCAGGTCGATGGCACCCATGGAGGCTATGAAACCCACATGTTCCATAGGCGTCTCAAACTGACGAGGGCTGATATCCAAAATCTCCAGACGCTCAACCAAGCTCGGATTTTCGAATGCCAGCATCATGGCTATCTTGCCACCCATGCTGTGACCTATCACATAACAATTCTTAATATTCTCAATATCAAGTACCCTCTTGATGTCGCGAGCCAGAACCTTATAGTTGAAAGCCTCCATACGTGGCGACAGTCCGTGGTTGCGCATGTCGGGCACTATGACGTAAAAACCCAGTTCGGCAAAGCGTTTGCCGAAATAGTCCCAGTTATCTGAAAGACCAAGCAGACCGTGGAGAACCACGATCGGCTTGTTGTCCGGATTACCGTATCTTCTATAAAAAAGTAGCATTAGTCTTCAAGGAAATATGTAACATTTGTGACCACTCTCACGTGCTTGACATTAGGAGTGTATGAATCTACATCCTCAATTGTGAACAAGCCCTGGTTGGCAGTTTTGATCTTGCCCAGCTTGCTGTCTGAGTCCTTCGCGAACTTTTCAGCGGCTGCGCGTGCGTTCTTGGTAGCGTTTTCTATCATCTGCGGCTTGATGCTGTTAAGCTCTGTATACTCGTAGATGGTGTAGTCGCCGTATTCGTTGGAGTTGATGGCCACACCTTTTTCCACAAGCTCACCCTGACGGGCCTTAAGCTCCATCACAAGCTTGATTTTGTTGGATGTCACAACAATGTTTGCAGTCACGTTGTAACGCATTTTCCAACTGTTGTCATACATATTGGTGGCGCGATCCACCACCTTTGGCTCGGTAACGTTTATTTCAGCATCAGTCAATCCGTTGTCTTTCAAAAACTTAACAACGGCATCTGCATTTTCGCTGACTTTAGCGTATGCGGCCTTAAGGTCGTTGCCGACTTCCTTTACAGAAATAGGCCAAGTCACTTTGTTGGCTTCAACATCCATCTCAGCGAGACCTCTCACATTGACAGTTCTCACACTGTGATTCACTCTACCCAAGCCTAACATAATCATAAATCCCAAGGCGATCATCCCGATCATCAAAAGGAAAGCTTCATGTCTGTAGTTTTTCATATTAATGTGTCGTTTATTAAGCAAACGCAAAAATACAAAATTATTACATAATTATTACAATTAAAAACCTCACATCAAAAAAATATGTAATTTTGCAATCACTATGGAGACAAAAAGACAACAGAAAATTTCCAAACTGATTCAGAAAGAACTCAGTGAGATATTCCAAAGGGAGATCAAAACCCAAGGAAACATTATGATCACGGTTACCAAGGTCAACGTGACCAGCGACATGTCGTATGCCCGTGTTTACCTGAGTGTGTTCGGCCCCGACCATGAAGCCAAAGCCGCCGTGGTAAAGGAAGTCAACGGTATGAGCCGCAACATACGCGGCATGCTGGGTGAGCGCATCCGCTTCCAGCTCAGGGTGATACCCGAGCTGCAGTTCTTCGAGGACGACTCCCTCGACTACATCGAAAACATCGACAACCTGCTGAAATCGTGAAGCTGCCCTTATTCATAGCGCAACGTTATCTTCTGGCAAAGAAGAGCCACAACCTCATCAATATCGTCACCTGGATTTCGATAGTGAGCGTGGCAGTGGCGGCGTTCGCCATGATATTCGTGCTTTCGGTTTTTAACGGTTTCAACCGCGTCATCAGCGAATCCATCCACAAGCTCTCGCCCGATTTGCAGATTACTTCCGTCAAGGGTAAAACCTTGAATGTCAACGACTTCCCCTTCGACAAAATCCAAAGCCTCAACGATGTGGAGCTGGTGCTTCCAACCATCACCGAGGACGTGCTTTTCCGCAACCGCGACCGTCAGCAGATAGGTCAGGTGAAGGGAGTGCCCGAGGAATTTTATCAGGTGGAGAGGGTTAAAAGTTCCATAATCAACGGCGACCGCAGGTTCGAGCCTGATGGCGACGTGGCTGTGGCGGTTCCAGGAGCCGGCATGGCATATTACTTAGGCATCAACGCCAACAAGCCTTTCACCATGATTCAGGTGTATGTGCCCAGACGCGGCAACGCCTCCTCTTTCAGCTTAGAAAACGGCTTCAACACCGGCCAATTGTTCGTGATGAAGGTGTTCTCCACCCAACAGGACATTGACGAGCAGTTGGTGCTGGCGCCTTACAGCTGGTTAGCCGAGCTGGTGGGCTACGACGGCCTGGCCTCCGATGTGGAGGTGTTCGTCGACCAGACGGCCAACTTAAGCAAAATCAAACGGCAAATCAAACAGATACTCGGTCCAGATTACGAAGTAAACGACCAATACGAACAGCAGTCAACACTCTACAAAATGATGAAATCCGAGAAGCTCGCGGTGTATCTGATTCTGGTTTTCATATTGATAATGGCCACCTTCAACGTGATAGCCTCGCTTTCCATGCTCATCATCGAAAAGCGTAAAGACACCGGCATTCTGCGTTCCATGGGCGGCGACAACAGCCTCATCCGCAGCATCTTCCTGCACGAGGGTACCATCATCAGCGTGGTGGGCGGCATTATCGGGCTCATCATAGGCATAATCGCCGTGCTTTTGCAGCAATATGTGGGCTTTATCCGCCTTGGCGACGGCAGCGGCAGCTACATAGTGGAATACTATCCCGTCGCGCTTCAATTGCAGGATGTTTTAATCGTCCTCGCCACCATAACGATTATCGGTGGCATAGCAGCGTATACCACGGTGAGGGTTTCGATGAGAATGAAACCGTAACTTTGCTGCATATCCTGCGCCTAAAACTGTCAGCACCAGCAATCCGCTCCCCAGAGGCGTTCCATTCTGATCGGTGTTTGTGAAATGTGTGGCAGGGAAAACTATCGCCCAATCATCAACAATAGTTCTACCTGAGTTTTCCTTGGTCCAATCCACGAAACTGTCATTATAAGACTGCGCACTGGCAGTTAATCCCAAAGTTAAAATCAATGATATTGTTAATAAGAACTTTTTCATATATAGATCTTTTTTTTCATTCCGAGCGAAGTCGAGGAATCTACCGTAGATTTCTCCACTTCGGTCGAAATGACGATTTGAATATTATCTCACTACAATTTTCTGCGACTTCTCATTCAGCCTGAATATGTAAACACCTGTTTGCAGCGGTTTCGCAACGGTCTGCACACCGTTGATGCGCTGTTGCATCACCATGCGTCCCATCACGTCGAACGCCTGAAGTTCACCCTCGCCGCTCACAACGATATCGTTGCCGGTTTGGTAAGCAAAGATGTCGATATTAGAGTCGTTCGGTGAGCTGAACACCAGCTTGAACCTATCGGCGCGGTCGGCTGAAGTACCTATGAATGTATAGGTGTCGTTTACGCTCAGGTCGATTATCGCACCTTCGATCATATCGACGAGGCTGACAGCTGTCATATTATCACCGTTGAAATTGAGAGTATAAACACCTGTTTCTTGAGCTTTGAAGTTAAGCGGCAATTCTCCAATTCTGTAAGAGAACGCAATAGCATAATCCACTCCGTCCTTCGGAATATAAAGTTTGGTGCTGTTATCCCTGATTTGGAATTTCGGCAGAGTGCGACCATTGTCGAAGCTCACTATCGCGCGGTCTATGACAGTGCCCTTGTTGTTGCTGAGGTTGATGACGATACGATCTTCGGTGCCATCGGTTTCTCGTTTAGCTCCAGTTGAGAATGTAACAGTTTGATTTTCTGCAGTGGCTTGCACGAAAACGCCTTCCATCGGGTCAACTGTTGCAGGTTTATTACAAAGAATAACTTCAGTATGTGTTTCATCATTCATCTTATAACAATCTTTGTCGATGGTCGCCTGCACACCAAATGGATTGCCGATGAGATTCCAGCCACGCATTCTGGTGTCAGGATTAGAAGTGCTGTATTCCAAAGCGAACTCTCCTGTTCCGCTATAAGGTGTACCGATGAAAGTAAGGGTTACATCACTACTATTTGCGTAGAGATAGCCTCTGCCTGGTTCAAGATTGAAATGATAGTGACTGCCTGTTTGTTCCCAGTTTTCCCATTCCATTTCAGCACTTTGGTTGAAGCGGAAGATGTCGTAGCTTACATTGGTCATATTTGTGACATTAACCGGATTTATTGCTTCATTCATTGGCGATGCAATAAGATACCAACCGTTTGTTGCGCTAGTAGCAGCAGAGATACTCTTTGAAGTAGAATACCTTACATTGATAGTGGCATTAGCAGCAGCCATAGTGAGGGTGTAAGGATTGCTGCTGCCAGTCAGTGTGCCTGCGCTGGCGGTAAAGCTGTGGAAACTGTATCCCGATTGCGGAGTGTAACCGAGGTTGAGGCTGACTACCTCGTCGCCGCCAGCGTAATAGTAATCAGTGCTGTTTAAGTTATACTTGATACCATGCGAGTAGACTGTGATGACATTATGCTCATAAGTGCTAGTGGCAGTACCAAGACCGCTGATAGTTACATCGGTGCCTGCAATGATGGAATATGCCAACTTGCCTTTGTCCACCAAATCTTTCACTAAAGAATTTGTATCATCATCTGTCATGTTTACTGGTCCCGTAGTATAGTAGGTATTCGTGACGTTTCTGGTGTTGGCACTACTACCATTAAGAACTCCGACTGGATGGAATTTACCGTTCCCTGAATACGTACCGGCAAAAATGTTATTGGTAAGATTAAAAGTGCAATTGCCGTTGGTACCGCCCCAACCGATGAAGCCACCGGTGTAATTCGTTCCTGTTGCTGTCAATGTGCCGGTATAGGCGCAGCCCTCAATGGTAACGTTTGCGTTCCAGCTATGTCCTATTAAACCACCCATATATTCTGCTGTACCGACACTGGCGCTGACCAAGCAGTTCACGATGGTCACCTGTCCCGTACCGCGCGCGCAACCGATTAATGCCGAGGCATGGTGAATGGATGCGGCACCATTAGTATTTTCACGAACTTGCACCGAACCGGTTACTTTCAGGTTTTTAATGGTTGCACCGGACACACAATGGAAAGGCCCTACGTATCGCTCACCCGTAACGTCCAAATTGAGGTCGAGAGTATGTCCGTATCCGTCATAGGTTCCATTAAAGGTTCTGAACACTTCATCATTATAATTACTGTCATCGGCATTGTCGGCAGCACCCACCATCCTTGTGATGGTGAAATCTTCCGTCTGGCGGAAATACTTTCCTTCATAGTTGTTATTGCCTGTATCCACCTCGTCTGCCAGGAAATCCCAAACGGCGGCTGAAGAAATCTCGTAAGGGCTTGCCAATGTGCCACTTCCCGGGAAATCCCATTTGATGGTGGCGGTACCATCGTCAAACGCAGCATTATCCTTGCTGATGGTGAAACTGTTGTCGTTGAGATGAGTGCCGTCCAGACTAAAATTCGTGGTTGCCATGGGGCCGTTGTAGCCCAGCGTAACCATGCCATAATGGTACGTTATACCTTCGAAGGTGCACGTGCTGCCCGACGCCGTGACGTCATCACCCAAGCTCAATTCGCAAGCCTTGGTGCCGTCTGTGAA
>JAEEGJ010007006.1_pt1 | contig 33020 bp, 29 predicted proteins | sample 8958761 | NCBI WGS metagenome assembly JAEEGJ01 (sample SAMN16246546, study PRJNA631951) | gut metagenome | biome: gut microbiome; feature: rumen; material: RS-attached | host: Bos | place: Iran: Karaj | collected 2018-10
GGATGTGGACAAAATGCCGAAAGCAATGCTGATATGGAATAAACAGAACTTAAAAAGCGAGAAAGGATATAAAAGTCGGTCTAATGACCGATTTGGGTTAAATAGTAGGGTAGGGGGGGGTAATTAATTACCATAGAACATGATTTTTAAACCCAGTAATCCCATCTCTGTTGTACAGTTGCCAGCGTTAAGTCACCAAATGCGCCTTTCTGTCATAGAACATGGTGTTTAGCCACTCCTCAGCTTACCCCCAAACGATGGTTTATTTGAGTTTATATAGGCTCTTTCGAAAAAGCTTTCACCCCATAGCAATATACCTCTTTGATGTGTTTCGTTTACCTCAAATCGGTCATTATGGTTTATGTTGTTATGAGCAGATTGGCCGCATCGCTGGCGAAGGTCTGGCCATCTTGGGCAGGGTCATGTTCCCAATCGGCTCTGTCGGTTTCCTTGATGCCCTATATAAATGTCATACGCTTTTTTTCTTTTCAATGCATAGTCTTTAATCGGGTTTGTCTATGGTATAGTTGGTTTGTGTCCTGTTTCTGCGGTCCTCATCTGTTCGCCTCCTGAAGCGAACCTACAGCGAAGGTAGAGCGAAGCCATAGCAAAGGCACGATTGAGTGTTTGATGATATCAGATGTCGTCCGTCTGCTATAATTATACCGAAAAAAACAAAAATCAGGGTGCCACTTTTTAAAAAAAATAAGTGGCATAAAACGGCAACCGATGACAATAACAATAACAATAGGGATATGTACAGATTCCCCCCTTGGAAGGATGAACTAGAATTCTAAATCTATATATCTATACATAGATATATAGATTTAGACCTTATTTCTGGCAGTATATACATAAGGTAATTGTTATTGTTATTGTCATTACGAATCGCAATGGTTGGAAATTACGCAATATCAATGCATTATTAAAAACTGGCACAAAGTGGCACATGGCATGAACTGGCTTTAAATAGCGGTATAATTAGTAAAAGTCGGACTAATGACCGATTTGGGTTAAATTGATTTTCGGCTTCGCCAATGCCTCTTTGCGGCCTTGATTATCTTCGAGAATGACCAAACAAGAGAGAAAACTCGCAAAAAAAGTTATTCATTCAAAAAGTATTCCTATCTTTGCAATCGAAATACTCACATTTTTTTGCAAAATTTGTGAACACAAATAGTGCAGATATGACTGTTATAGAAGATATTAAAAGAACTATTGACAAAAGTAGTGACGGGACATTGTTTTTTAACAACAGCTTCTCCGAATATGATGAAGGGTATGTCCGCCATGTACTGTCAGACTTATGTGCTCAAGGATTGTTGGAACGTATCGCATTTGGTATCTACCTGAAGCCTGTGAGGAGTCGCTTTGGCGTGGTGTATCCGCCAGTAAGCGATATTGTGAATGCAATAGCCGTGCGCGACAAGTCAAAGATTTTGCCTACAGGCAACACCGCGATGTACCAATTGGGGCTATCGGACCAAGTTCCGATGAACTTGGAGTATATAACAAGTGGTTCGGCGCGCGAAATAAAAGTGGGGAACAGGACTATCAAACTGCGTCGGAGTGTCCCCAAAAATTTTGAGTACAAGGGAGAGTTGGTGCCAGTATTGGTTTTGGCTATAAAGGCTATCGGGAAAGAGAACTTGACAAATGAGCATCTTGGCATTATCAGGAGACTGATGGAGGAACATCCCGAAGAAAAAACATGGCAAAACGATCTACAGTTGGCACCTGCCTGGATTAGAAAGGTATTGTCTAACTTGAGAAAAGATATTACATTATGAGTAGATGGATTGATAACAGCTTGGCAGACAGGATGTATATGGTAGATCAAGTGTCCGAAAGGAATAATATAGACCCCGAGTCCGTTGAAAAGGATTGGTGGGTAACTATGGTTTTGAAAAAGTTGTTTGGACTGGGTGTTGGCGGCTATGCTTTTTTCAAAGGTGGAACAAGCCTGAGCAAGGGTTGGGGTTTAATCAACCGCTTTTCAGAAGACATAGATATCGCACTTTATCGAGATTTCTTTCTTTTAGAGAAAGGTTTGGATTGCGCCCGTTGTGAAAACAACAACCAAATCAAAATGCTGAGGAAGGTTTCTCGCGACTATGTGCTGGGCTCACTGAAGGTAGACCTGGAGGAAGCGTTGAGGGGCGCAGGACTTGATGTGATGGTCGAAGGTGTAACAATGCGGCAGACTGCAGAAGGAGAGAAACCAATCGACCATGATGCCGATCCTACGGTATTGTTGGTGAGATATCCGAGTATCTTCGCAAATGGACACACCTATGTAAAGCCAATGGTAAAGGTGGAGATTAGTTGTCTGTCGATGCGGGAACCTTTTGAGGTAAAGCATATTTCATCGTTAATCTCGGAAAATTTTAATGACGAAGACAACGATACGGCTTGTGATATTGCAACAATATCGCCAGCTCGGACTTTCTTGGAGAAGGCTTTGCTATTAAACGAAGAATTCCAACGGAAGAATCCGAGAACCTTGCGAATGAGTAGGCATCTGTATGATTTGGAGAGGCTAATGGATACAGAGTATGGACGTTTGGCTCTTGGGGATGCTGATTTGTACAAGGCCGTTGTGGAACACAGACGAAGATTCTACCACGTGAGCGGTGTGGACTATTCATTGGATATGCCTGATAAAATCTCATTTTGCCCACACGGGGATCTGTTAGAGCGTTTTCGTTCTGACTATGAGAATATGAAATCAAGTTTCATCTATGGTAACCCAATGGACTTTGAAAACTTGATAAAACGTATAGAAGAATTGCAAGAAAGATTTCATTCACTTCGGGTATAAATGTTTCTTATTGCTGAATATATTGTTTGTGGAACTTGTATTACACATTGTATGCGATAGTAAAAAGTAACATGTAACAATGAGAAGTAAAAATAGAAGTTAAAGTGATTAAGGAAGTCCCCTGGACTTCCTTAATCCTTTAATTTTCAATTATTGTTACCCCTTTTTTAATCGTTACTAATTGTTATTGTCATTACGAACCGCAATAGTTGGGAATTACGCAATATCAATGCATTATTAAAAACTGGCACAAAGTGGCACATGGCAGAATGCACATTTGAGGCTTTTTCAAGTCTCTTTTCAGCCTGTTTTCAACTGGAAAACACAAGTCAAACACCCGCAGGAGGCCATGAAGAAACGATGTAAAAAAGCCATTTATTTTGATATTTCGCCATTATGATGAGTGATGGTAACGAAATTCTTCCCTGTAGCGTCTTGTTGAAAAGTGACATTAAGCAGAGAGAACATAAATAGGATCTATACCGATTCTGTTTCATTCTATTGAATATCTTGTTGTTAAGAGATCAGTCATAGTAGGGAATAACATATCCCACCCGATGACGATGACAATAACAATAACAATAGGGATATGTATATTACGTTCCTCGGTAGACAGCTACGTGCCTATATCATATCAGTGAAGATGCAAGGTAGTTGTTATTCTCATTTATGGTAAGAGTCTCAAAAAATCAGTCTCTTGCAGTAATAGAATCTTTTTGTTAATAATTATTAGATACCTATGTTCTCGTTAATCTACTGATTTAAATATATTTGCAAAGAATCTTATCTTAAAAGGCGCTAGTATTGAAAAAAATGTGTATATTTGCAGCCGATTTTCCAGCGAGAGTCATGCTGGACGATGCGAAAAAGCATTTGTAAGGTCCGAAAACTGAAATTTCGCCAAAATATCATCTGAGGACTCTGATGCTAATGCCTTTTGCTTTTGCCTTTATGTTGGCCGTTTTGGCTTCAGCATATTGGAGGCATAGGATAAGGTTCAATCAGTTTCTATTCCGATAAGGCGTTTGGCGATGTCTCAGTTTCATAGGACTGCACAACACGAGTTCTATGCTTTTTTGTGAGTGGTGTAATCTCCGTCTACTGAGAACTCAGGACGGCATAAAAGAAAGAAATGAAATTAAATGTGAGACATATCAAAAAGTCATTTGGAGAACACAATGTACTCCAGGATGTCTCATTTTCTGTTTCTGAGGGTGAGGTTTCTGTGCTGATGGGCACAAACGGTTCTGGCAAAACAACACTATTCAATATTGTTTCTGGTTTTATCCGACAGGATACGGGAGATGTTTTTTAACAAGATTATTTGTTAAATTTTAATATATAATTCTAAAATGGATTTATCAAGTATTATGGATATTACGGATGCCGATATCGTTATCGAACAAGGTCCAGCAGATAACTTAGACATTCATGTCGAAGAAGTAAGTGAAGGGGATGTCTATTCTGAAATAGATGATGTCCTGCATGAGAACTCGATATTTGACTATGGAGAGACTTCTACAAACAGTCCGTTTCGATTGACGGAAGATACAACATCGGATGCGATAACCGATGGGGACAATGAACCTACACATTCAACCACCAGAAATCACTCAAATGAGATTTCTTTCCGTGGTGCTGGATTTTGTAAACATCGTGGCTGTTCTTGTCATGCGTGGGATCCAGATTATGCAAGCAAATATTGTAAGTGTGGACATCCCTACACAGACCATTATTGATTAACTAATTTACAAATAGTAATATGATAATATCTACAGGAACCATACTGGCATTTGCTGGTTTAAGAATGGTGTCACGCGTTGCTGACCCAATAATAAAGGATGCCTATAATAAAATTAGCGGAAAGGAAAAACGCGAAGAAGAATCCAACCGCCGAAAGATTGATGAGAAATACCAAGCGGATTTAAAACTAAAACAAGTAGATTTCGAGCAACGTTTGCAGTTTGCCGAGAAACAATTTGTTGACAACATCAACGAATGGAACAGGCAGACTTTTTACAAAAACTGTTGGCCTTTACGCAATCCTTTTGAGATGCCAATTGGCTACGACATTAAATACAACGACAATAAAGCTATAAACTGCAACTTTAAGCTTCTTGAATTCAATATCGCAGGGAAAGACAAACACATTGTCCCTTGTCGAGTTATTTCGGCTTTGAAAAACAGTAGCCATCCATATGCGGAAACCATCAATGCCAATCTTTCCTCATTTATTCTCAACAATTATCCTGCTAATGGTACAAGTGCAACTATCTCCGAGATTGGAGCATGGAGAGACGATGTCCCTGCAAACGATGCGTCTGTAAATTATCTATATACTGGATTAAAAGGACAACCCGTGATGGTTTTAATGCCGGAATTTGTTAATGATGGATCAACTGTTGTATTCAAAATATTTTCGTGGGGACTAGGTGAAGATTTGCCATATCCGTGTGGCTATGAATTAGGAAGATTGAATATGCACCCACTGATGTTGCAATCAATTTATGATGCCACTATACGAGTTTACAAAATGGGACAACAGTTGGATTACGACAATAAAGTCTACAGCCATGAATTATTGCACAATTTCAAAATAATATCCGATTTAAATAAACGAAAACTATCTGGAGAATACGAGACCTTGATGTTATCGTATTTAAAATATGCACCAGAATTGAAAGCTGAGGTAGAAGAGCAAATGAGGACGAAGGTGTCTGGGATGTTTTGTGCTGTTGCGGGAATGTATGCTGACACCTATCATCTACTTGAATACCATACTATGCCACAACTTCCTAAAATTCTTCCCTCGATACCTGGAATTGAGTATTTGCTCGAACCACTAAAAGGTTACTACTTTAATCTATTAAAAGCGGCTGAATTAAACGATATGGGTGCTGAATTCACCTCAGATTTATATCTAAGCGTTGCGGATGCGTTTTCCAAATTCCCGTTTACTTATGAGAATCAAGAGCAGGTCATAGCACCTTTTATCGCTAAAGGAATAGGTATCTATTTGCAAGATAAAGGCTTGGGTTTAACCAGTGAGGAGGCGGAAGACATACCGACGTTACGAGATGAAATCAATGATAAGCCATCATTAAAAAGGTCAGAAACCGTGCAGTATGCAAATGAAATAATGCGCCGCTCAAATATGGAAGAGTTTTAGAAACCAAAATAATTCTAAAATGGCAAATAATAACAAAGAAGAGTTGCAAAAAGCACTTCAATACCTCAATTCGTTGGAGAAGAGCGTCAAGGATCTTTATGAGAAAAACAAAACCTCTTTTTCTAGAACAAAGAAGCTAAGAAAAGAATTTGACGACTTCAAGTTAATTATTGAATCAACTCGCCAAAGATTGCAAAACCCAACATTGTCAATCGCAATGGTCGGCACAACATCTGCTGGAAAGTCAACAATTGTAAATGCCTTTAACGCACGTCGTGTTGCCCCGATGGAAGCGCAAGAAATGAGTGCTGGAATTTTGAAACTGACACATTCCCAACACACACAAATGAACGTAGAGGCAACCACTGGAGCGAAATGGCCTGTTGGGCAATATAGTTGCAAGTCCGATGCTGAAATATATGAGGAAGTTGGCAAGATTTATGACAAATACCGTAGACATATCAATTCTGCAGAACCTCCCATAATTAACGTTACCGGTCCTATACTATGGCAATCAAATCGATCAATTCTTGACATTCCCGATGAATTGTCTGTAGAGTTTTATGATTTACCAGGATTGAGAACGTTGGATGACAATAAAAACATGGCTGTTATACAAAGCACACTGCAAAAATCGTTCTGCATAATACCAATAAATTATGATGACGTTGACGAAAGACGAATAGAACGGCTTGTTCAAGAAGTAAGTGATATTGTCAAGTCTAGAGGCGGGAAAACAGATTTTCTACTGTTCGTTCTCAACAAAGTAGATCATGCAAATGCTGACGACAGAAAAATAGCAGACCGTATTAAAACATTGCAGAATGCAATCGCAACCAAATTAAAAACCGTAGCACCGCAAGACATAATTATTTTACCTTTTGTTGGAATTCTCCTGTATTCGATTCAAGTTGCACTCAAAAGGGATGAAAGAAAAAATATAGTTGGTGTAGACTATGAAAAACTAAGAAATCTTTTTGATGATTGTTCAAACGTATTCTCTAAAGGCAGAGATTCTTTTTCGGACGACGAAGAAGAGTTGTACTTAAGAATAGATAGCGCATGTCGAAGAAAAAAAGAAATATCTATAGAGGACCTTTCCGCCTTTGAGAAAATATGCTATAGATTAAGCCAAGCAGATGAAATTAATGAAGAGATAAAGAAGCGCATAGCTGAATCATTCAGAGAAGTGATTATCTTACCGATTCTGTCTGAGCTGACTAATCATTTTGATAAGTTAATGGAAGAACTGGATTATTATGTCAGTGTCAGAAAAAAAACCTCAAGGCTGGATCTTATATCCGAGGAAATAAAAGTCATGCGAATGAATTTTTTTCTATTGGGAAGCAGCGATGATGAACTATACAACGACTTAATAGGTTTTGTAGATGCTGTATCATTAGACCTGCAGAATCTAAATGTACCAGATAATGACACCATTAGAAAAAGGCGACTGATGACAAAGGTGTCAGAGCTGAAACAAGAAATAGAAAAGCGATCTCTTGGATATATTGATGCGCAAATTGAAGAAATTACGACATCAGCCAATAACATGGCAAATGGATTAAAGATGATTAAGGCCGCAGACAAAGCAGTCTCTTTTCTCAGGGAAAACAAAGGAGAAAGAACAATATCCATTTTTGAGAATGTATCCAAAATTCCCGAAGAAATACGTAGTCGATTAAATATAGATGTATTATTTCCTTTTAAGAATCATATTGGGGAAAAGAAGAGTAAAGCTGTTTTTATTGAGGATATGTGCAAGATTATCAGTAATAAACTTGCAAAGGACATGGCTTCAATGTACGACAATATTTTTTCTTTATTTTATACTATATTCAGCGATGAAGGGTTCTCTAAAAATGGAAAGTATTACAAGAAAACAACAGAGGTGGAATTGCCCGATACCAAGAAAATCCAAATTAGGGAAACCTATGATTGGACAGACATTAGAATGCGGGATATTTTATCAAAACGTACAAATTATTGCTTTCAACTGGAATCAGATGGATTCAAAATGATTCTCATGCACTATCTTCAAAACGAATTATCAACTATTTTAGGAAAACTAACGGAAGAAATAGCTGTTGAGGATTCTAATTTGGACAAGATGATTGATACCGCTCTTGCGATTAAGCCGATCTCAATAGTTCTACCAAAAGACTTATTCGAGTTTGCTCGCCCACAGAGTTTTGACAAGGAGACTTCTGGGACACGGTCTGTCTTAGTTGGTACAAAACATCACTCCTGCAAAGCCGATGAAAAAGTGTATATGGATGAAAAATATAGTACATATACTTACGAGTATGAGAGCGAAATCGGTTTACACGAAAGATGGAACGATGGTATACAAAAATCCATGAGTGATTTTTGGGACATAATAACCAGTTGGATAATAAAATGCATTAATCAGTACATGACAAATGTTAAACTTGCATCCGAAGAAGTTCGAGAAATGGCAATGTCTATAATTGAAGAAAAACATAAGTCCGACGCGGAAGCACTTCGTATTAACGAACTATCAAATGAATCTCTGGTTAATCAAATAAATACAATCAAATTATTAAATAGTAAATATTATAAGTAATGAGTATTGATTTAACAATATGGCGAAGAGATGATAGGGAATATGGTATATTCATTGGCTCTCTAAACGTTGATGAAGGTTTTGGCATATTCATTGGTTCTCGAAATATAGAAGTTAATGGAAAGAATAATATCCATAAAGAGCAAACAGAATCCAATGGTGATGACATAGTTTTAAAAAAAGAAGAACCGATTAAAGACACTTTAATCCTATACGTTGCAGCCGATTCCTCTGTTGCTGATGAAATACTAAACAAACGAAAGCTGTCCCCTGATATGGCAAGTGACTTATATGTTAAAACTATGAAGATGTGGTATGGCGCATATGAAAACTACGAGAATAGTCTAATAAAGAAAGAGTTTAGTCGAGCAGAGACAACGGATGATTTCGCCAAAGGATATGACTATTATGTTATGCGTTTTTCTTTAAAAAATAACTATAACGGAGGAGAAAGAGGAATTAGAGGAGAACGTGAGGAATTCTTTGTAAGTGTATGTCAAGAAATGCCACAGCTTGAGGAAGTCAGCAAACGATTGTGCTTTGATGAAGATTTTTCGACAGAAGCTTACGATAAGGACTAATTTGTCATTGTAACCTATCGTAGACTGCACACACCATCGTATCTTTGTGCACGTCTAAGTCGCATGTCTTCATTGCGTATTCCGTTTCTCTTGACTTCGTCGCTTTTTGTGCTGTCATGTAGTGTAGGTTGATAATCAGTGTATTAGGTGTTTAATTTGGGTGAATCAGGGTGAATCGGTATTTTTTTTCGTACCTTTTTGAGAGCATGTGTCTCCGACATGCTGTGATGTACTTACCTGATATACCCCACACTGCAAGTGCAGGGTTATTGAGAGTTTGTCTCTCTGAGGCAATTTATAGAAGTCCCCTTAAATATGCGTAGAGGGTCTATCAATGATGCAGAATACTACAACGACTGAAAATGTATACCACGGCAGTTGGCCACAAAATCACCACGGCATTTGGCGAAATTTTACCATGGCATTTGGCTATAAAATCACCACGGCATTTGGCCGTGTCGAGGCTTCGAAGCTGGTGGGGAGTCTGTCCAATACCTAAATAGAGTCATTAAACCCAAATCGGTCATTAGACCGACTTTTATATCCTTTCTCGCTTTTTAAGGTCTGTTTATGCCATGTCAGCATTTCTTTATGTCCCATGACACGAATGTCCACAGGATATTCTTAACTTGGGCTCGGCATAGCAAGCAAGCTTTCTCTGCTCTCGAAAAAAACGTTGCTCCCATTCAGTCGCGACGTTTTTTACGTAACGTTCGGCATCTTGTCCACATCCCTGTCTCGCCGTAGCTGAAAGGCATTCACTGGATGCCTTTCTCACCTTCGCCAGCGATGCGGCCAATCTGCTCGAAACAGATACTAATCTGACATAAATCCGAATGACCGATTTGGGTTAAAGTATTGATATTCCTCGCTCGTATAGAGCTTCTGGAGCAAAACCTATCTCGTTGTTCCAGTCAACGGTATATGGGTCGAGTGTGTAGTTGCGGAAATAGTCCATATCCTGCAATTTGCGACAGATACCTTTCTGCATCAATGGCGCAAAGTCAACTAGCTTCACCGCACCATTGTTAAAAGTGAGTTTCAGAATATAATCATGCATATATTCTGCGGATGTAACCTTTAAAAAGAAAACATTGTTCATGTTCATTCGTTATTTAAGAGGTTCAACTTTCTGTGCTGCACCACCGTTCTTGAGTTTCCCCCAATTCTCAAGAAGTTCTTCTTTGTGCAAGTCAAGCCATTCATACACCATACGCAGTGCTCTTCTTGGCAAAGAACCCGTCATGTGTCCGTCTTGAATATCAATCATAGCCTCATCGCCTTCATAAATTACATGAAAGTGAGGAGGATTATGGTCATCGACATACATATTAAAATACCATAGAATCTACTTATTTCAGGCATAACTAAACAATAGTTTTATTTTGCAAAAGTACCCATTTTATTTGAATTGACAAAAAAACAATATTCACAGATTTCCAATATAATATTTATTGCTAGTTTGAAGCGTTTGGGGTTGCTTTATTATTTGGATATTTTGTTTATAATGTGATAATAAGGTAGCTTAGACAGCATGGACAAATTTTTCCGGAGTCTATATACAAGTTTTCAGCAAACCACGGCATTTGGACATGAAATCACCACGGCATTTGGCTAAGTCGAGGCTTCGAAGCTGGTGAAAAATCACACCAATACCAAAATAGAGTCATTAAACCCAAATCGGTCATTAGACCGACTTTTATATCCTTTCTCGCTTTTTAAGGTCTGTTTATGCCATATCAGCATTTCTTTCGGCATCTTTTCCACATCGCTGTCTCGCCGTAGCTGAAAGGCATTCACTGGATGCCTTTCTCACCTTCGCCAGCGATGCGGCCAATCTGCTCGAAACAAATACTGATCTGCCATAAACCCTAATGACCGATTTGGGTTAAAAGAGCCAAAAAAGTTGTACCTACTACATTGCATGAGAATACTTCGTTAGTAGTATATTAGTCGTATAGTTAAGGGAGATAATAGTAGAGATGTATCCGAAAAGTTATTGGAAAGTACAAGAGCCTCAAATAATGAGAGCCTTCAAAGAAAATGAAAGTATCGTATTAGGCCTGTGTACATTCATGCAATTACAGAACTTAGATGTTAGATTGATTACGTGGAATATATTATGCAATTCGCATAATTTATTTTGCGTAATAAGAAAAAAAGTTGTATTTTTGCAGTCGGAAAAATAGTGATAGCTATGCAAAAAGTTGACAATCCTTTTATCGTTTCAGGACATATCGTACCGCAGTATTTCTGTGACAGGCAGGAGGAATCGGAACGATTGGTGAAACTGCTTCGTAACGGTAATAATGTGGTGCTTAAATCCGACCGTCGCATGGGCAAAACAGGACTGATACAGTACTGTTTTGATAAGCCGGAGTTGGGTAATGCGTACTATACTTTTTTTGTCGACATACTCCACACTACCTGCTTGCAGGAACTGGTGCATGAGTTGGGCAAGGCGGTATTTGAGCAGACGGTGCCCTACGGTAAAAAGATGACCCAAAAGTTTCTCAAGGCTTTGAGAAGTTTGAGCGGCAAAATGGGTTTTGATGCCAATACCGGTATGCCTACCTTCAGTCTAGGTCTGGGTGATATCGAACAGCCAGAATATACATTGGAGGAGATATTCCAATACCTGCAGCAGGCTGACCGCCCTTGTATAGTAGCCATTGACGAATTCCAACAGATTGGTCGTTATCCAGAGAAGAATGTCGAGGCCTTGCTGAGGGGTTATATTCAAAGGATTGACAATTGTCGTTTTGTATTTGTTGGCAGCGAGAAGCATATGCTCGGTTTGATGTTTGACAGTGGTAGCCGTCCGTTATATAAGAGTGCGGACAATATGAATCTTGGCGCCATTGCACGTGATGTGTATGTGGAGTTTATCTGTAGGTTGTTCTCTGAGCGTGACAGGAGCATTGAGGCTGATTTAGCGGGTATGGTGTATGACAGGTTTGAAGGTCACACTTATTATGTGCAGAAAACCATGAATGAGGTTTTTTCTAACACACCTCTGGGCGGACAGTGCACGTACGAAACTGTTCAGGGTTCGCTGCAGGCTATACTTGATGGGAATGATATGTTTTATCGAGAAATGCTCTCGCGGATGACTCTCCGGCAGAAAATGCTGCTTTATGCCATTGCTACCGATGGCAAGGCAAACAAGATTACGTCTACAGCATTCGTTAAGAGGCATAAACTTGTCTCAACTAGTTCGGTGCAGACGGCCATAAAGAGACTGTGTGATGAAGAATTTGTTGTGGAAGAGATGAAAGAGTATCGCGTCAGTGACAGGTTCTTTGCATTATGGATACGCCGTATGCTGTCGCTGGATGATTAGATACTAAAGTTTGACAAGTTCTTTCCAGTCTAGTTTGGTATTGTACAGGGTCTTGACAAGGGTGTCTAAAAAGTCCCCAGAGGGGACGACAGACCACAGACAGGGGTGTAAACCCCTGTACGAATGGTAAAAAAAATAGAACCCCGAAGGGGTGACACACCGTATGTTACCGACTATCTGTCGCCCCTTCAGGGCTTTGTTTTATCGTCCACAAGTACGGGGGCTTACGCCCCCGCCTATTATCTTTCAGTCCTTCAGACTTTTTGAAACACCCTAAACAGGGCAAAGAATCACGCCTTTGGCCTTTTAACCACTTGTCAAACTTTAGTTAGATATAACTCTAAACAAGCATTGGGTTAAATTGAGTTTGTTAATCATTCAATAGGGCTGTGTCTGAATCAGTATCTGTTTGGCTTCGGGGCCGAGGTTGAAGAGGAGGTCGATGGCACTGAGGTTGGGGAGGAAGCCGAGACGGGTGTCGAAGACTTGGGGATAGGAGGGAAATTGGAAATTGAAAATTGAAAATTGAAAATTAATAGTTTCTCCAGGACGTTGTTTGGGCTCGGAATTGGGCATATCTTCGAGTGGCCCCTCTTCGCCCGACTTTGGCAACGTTGGGTATACAGAATTTAGATTGGGGAGGGGCAGGGTGTGCTTGTCGGTTAGCAGGGTGCGGAGGTCGGTAGGGGAGGGGGGTGCGGTGGGGGGTGTGAAGGTGTCGGTGTAGGTGATTTGGCAGTCGATTTTGAGTTTCTTGAGTAGGTAGTGCAGCAGGGCGTCGTTGAGGTCTAGGAGACGCTCGTGGCGTTGCATGAGTATCTGTTCCAGTTCGTCGCGGTAGTATAGGAAGTAGGGGGCGGCGCTGTAGGCTGCCACAATGGCGCGCCAGTGGCGGATGTGCCAAGGCTCGTTGTAGGAGAGGGTCATTTGCTCGGTGCGGGTGTGGTTGCCGTAGGGGCGCGCAACAGGCACGTTGAGCATCAGCACACCGTTGCCCGTGGCGATGGCAGCACGGTTGCGGAAGGTCTGCTTAGGGAAGGTCTCCTTCTGCTCAATGACAATGGTGCCGTGCCTGGCTAGGACGGCCATATATGCTACCGATGGGAGGTAGGCTGTGGAGAGTAGGGGTGGCGTCATTTACCGATGATGACTGACATGAGTTCGTCGTCCTCAAGGAAGAAGTCGATATTGCCCTCGTTGAAGGTGACACGGCGTTCGCCCCAGTCCTCGTTATCGACATCCTGTTCGAAATAGTGGTTGTCGACCATGAGGCGCACAATCTCCTTTTCGTTCATGTCGAAAATCTCCTGGCCGAATAGAGTGGCATCCTCGTTGGTGATATCGATACAGGAGAGGGTTGGGTTGTCGCCCTCGAAGAAGAGGGAGAGCGAGTCGTGGTAGCGCAGCACGGTGGTGGTCTCGTCGACGGCATTGTCGATAGTCTCCACCTCGTCGGCTTCGCCCAAAATGGCGACCACCTCTTCCACGGGCATGTCGAACTTTAAGTCGCCTATACCTTGCTTAATATGTATATCAAAAGTCATAATTTTAAGAATTGTTTGAGGAAACAAAGGTACAAATAATAATCCATTTAGGCAAATATGAGAAGAAAATAATCTACATTTCTTTTTGTAATATGTTATATTATAGCCATATATATTTTGAAATAAAAATCATAGTGGAAAAACTTTTTGCTGAAAGAGAAAAAAGTTGTACTTTTGCAAACTCAAATTTGAGGTCGACTAAGTAGCTCAGCAGGTAGAGCACATCCCTTTTAAGGATGGGGTCCTGGGTTCGAATCCCAGCTTAGTCACACAAGGAGACTAAGTAGCTCAGCAGGTAGAGCACATCCCTTTTAAGGATGGGGTCCTGGGTTCGAATCCCAGCTTAGTCACAAGTATATACCGGGAGCAGACTTCCGGTTTTTTTGTATCATGGGTATGCCTCGTTATGCACGGTTATTGTTGTGGGTGTTCCTGTTGCTGGGGAGCCTCCCTTGTCGCGCCCAGCAGTCGCAGGAACAACTTGCGTCGCATTATTTCTCTAATGGCGAATATGCCCAGGCGGCGGAGCTGTACGAAACCCTCTATCGCCGTGCCCCTAACAAGTTCTATTATCAGATGCTTTATCGTTCCTATCTGGGCCTTGAGCAATATCGCGATGCGGAACGGCTAGTCGAGCGGCGCATGAAGCAGTATCCTCAGGAATTAGACCTCTATGTCGACCAAGGAAAGGCCTATGAGCAGAAGGGCGAAAGCCGCAAGGCTACAAAGGCTTTCGACGCTGCGGTGGATAAAGTGGGCTTCGACACCAAGCAGATCACAGACCTGACGCAGGCTTTTGAGACGGCCGGTCATCCAGAGTATGCTATCAAGGTATATTTGCAGGCACGGCAGAAGATGAGGAACAACTATGCCTTTGTCAGCGAGTTGGCCACCCTATACGAGCGTACGGGCAATTATGAGGCAATGATGCGCGAGTATTTCGACCTGCTCGACAAGATGCCCAACATGATGAACTCCATCCAGATTTCGCTCCAGCGGGTGCTGAACGAGACCGCCAACCCCAAGATTGCCGAAGGGCTGCGCAAGACACTGGTGCAGCGGGTGCAGGATCATCCCGAGAACAAGCAGAATCTGGACATGATGATATGGTTCTCGCTACAGCAGAAGGACTTTGCTTTTGCCATGACGCAGGCGAAGGCGGTCGATGCCCGTTTCCCTGATTTGGAAGGCGAGCCGCTGATGCGTGTGGCGGCTATTGCCAAGAGCAACGAGGCATACGATGTGGCGCAGGAATGTTATGCTCTCGTCGCCAGAAAGGGCGCTGAGAGCCCCTATTACTTCGAGAGCAGGGTAGGGGAGCTGGACGTGCGTTTCGCGCGTATAAACCGCAATTTCCCCATCGAGAATAAGCGCCTCTGGCAGCTGCTGGGCGATTACGACCGCCTCTTCGACGAATTGGGCAAGAATGTGCAGACCGTGCGCCTGATGCGCAACTATGCCGACCTGATGGCCTACTATGCCGACAGCCTGCAACGCGCCGCCGATATGCTCTACGACATCCTTGACCTCCCCCAGCTGCCGCCCAAGGAGCGCGACGAGACCAAGCTCGCCCTGGGCGACCTGCTGCTCTTTGCCGGCGAGGTGTGGGACGCGTCGCTCCTCTATATGCAGGTGGAGAAGGCGAATAAGAACGATGTGCTGGGCTCGCTTGCCAAGTTTAAGAATGCCAAGCTTTCTTACTACAACCACGATTTCCTGTGGGCTAAGACCCAGCTCGATGTGCTCCGCGCCTCCACTAGCAAGCTGATTGCCAACGATGCCATGGAGCTGTCGCTGCTTATCAGCGACAACATGGAGGACGACAGCACTTACGACATGCTAGAACGCTATGCCGAGGCCGACCTGCTGCTCTATCGCAACCAGCTCGACTCGGCGTGGGATGCCTTCGACGCGGTGGCCACCAGTGCCTTGTCGCATCCCCTTTTCGACGAGGTGCTGATGCAGAAGGCCAAGATACGCATCCGCCAGCAACGCTATGCCGAGGCTGACTCGCTGCTGCAGCAGCTGGTTGATTTCTACCCTTACGACATCCTTGCCGACGATGCGCTGATGTTGCTTGCCCAGCTCAACGACGAGCAGCTGCAGCACCCCGAACGCGCCCGCGACTGCTACGAGAAACTGATACTTGACTATCCCAACAGCCTCTACGTCGACAGCGCCCGCAAACGATATAACGAACTCAAGGCAACCTTGCCTGCAATTAATTAGCAACTATGGAAGTACGTGCCAAGAAAGCCCTCGGGCAGCATTTCCTCCGCGACGAGAATATCGCCCAGCAGATAGCCGAAAGCCTCACCGGCACCACGCGCCATGTGCTTGAGGTGGGCCCCGGGATGGGTGTGCTGACCAAATACCTGCTGGCAAACCCCGACCTCGATTTCCACGCCATTGAGATAGACCGCGAGTCGGTGGCATACCTCCACACCCATTACCCGTCGCTGCATGTCATCGAGGGCGACTTCCTCGCACTCAACCTCTCGCAGCTCTTTTCCGAACCTTTCGCCGTCATCGGCAACTTCCCTTACAACATCTCCTCACAGATTCTCTTCAAGGTGTACGACTACCGCGACCAGGTACCCGAGGTGGTGGGCATGTTCCAGAAGGAGGTGGCGGAGCGTGTGGCAGCCCGTCCGGGCAGCAAGACCTACGGCATCCTCAGCGTCCTCCTCTCGGCGTTCTACGACATCGAGTATCTTTTCACCGTCCACGAGCATGTCTTCTCCCCGCCGCCCAAGGTCAAGTCGGCGGTTATCCGCCTACGGCGCAATGATGTGCAGCGACTCGACTGCGATGAGCAGCTCTTTGCCCGTGTGGTGAAGATAGGCTTCAACCAGCGGCGCAAAACGCTCCGCAACGCCCTTCGTCAGCTCTCCCTGCCGCTCGAGGCCATCCCTGCCGACCTGCTGGCCTTGCGTGCCGAACAACTCACTGTAGACCAATTTGTCCAAATAACCCAGCTGCTCAGCCAATCTGAATTGAATAACCAAAGTTGAAATCTCCCGAGCGCGGCAGCCGTCCCCTCTTGAGAGGGGTGGCACGAAGTGCCGGGGTATGTAGAAACACCTTTATAAATCCAAAATGTCAGTCCTAGAATACATCATCCTTGCCTTTGCCCTTGCCTTCCCCGTTATGGCCACAGTGAGGGGCTGTGCCTTGAAACACCATATCCGTCTCACCCGTGGGTTGGCGGTCTCCGCGTTGCTGGCGGCTGTCCACGTGGCGTTCATTCTCATGGGCATCTCTGTCGCCAATCTGCTGCGGTTCGACATGCCCGAGTACGATAATCTTATTTATCTGGGGCTGATTATCGTGGTGGCGCTGCGGCTGTTCTATGCGGCTTTCCGCAAGCAAGACCGTGAATTGCCCGCCTACGACATCTCCCGATGGGGCACGGTGCTGTTGCTGGGCATTGCCACAGCCGTCAACACCCTGTTGGTGGGGCTGGGATTGGGCTTTCGTGTCAGTCTCCAAGCCGAGTTGTGGAAGCTGTCGGTGCCGCTCTTCGTGGTGCTGTTTCTGCTCTGCTATTGGGGCATCATGCTGGGACGTCGCAACAAGCCCATGCGCGAACGCCGCTGGCTGCTCATCTCCGTCCTCTTCCTGCTCATCTTCGCAGTGAAAGGGGCCTTCTTTGGCGAATAAAGATCTAATGTGCTAATGTGGAAGTCTTGACTAGCACAATAACGCAATCGCTCTAGTACAACATATGGCTGATTTTTGCCAAATATTTAATTCTCTACTTTGTTGTACTCCGTTATACTACCCCCGCCTACGGCGGAAATCTAGAAATCTTGGAGAAATTAGATTTCTCTAAGATTTCCCGATTTCGCGAAGCGGGTGATATACAACCCCTATTGAGAGCTTACCTCTTCTAGGCTGTAAAAAATCAGTCTTATATTAAACTAGTATTCAACTAGAGCCAACGCAATACGGGATTTATATAAATCGCCATAGAGGGACATACTCTTAATAACCCCTTTTATGTGTGGGTAAAAGAAGTTGAATCTAGCGTCAAATCATATTGTTACTCATAATTCATACCGATTTGGAGTTGCATTCCAAATCGGTAGAAAAGTACTGAAAACAGTTGACATACAGAGAGGAAGAACATTGTTATTTCACATAAATCATCTTATATTTTAATACCACAGAGGTTGCTGCCAACTATTTTGCGTAACAGATTGTGCATCTTCAATTCACTGTGACGTAATGATTTTTTTTTATTTACTCTATATTTTGTTTCTATTTATTTTCTTCTTTGTTTACCTAAGCTAAATAAAAGGTAAACTAAATCTAAAAGAAATGTAAAATATATGTAGGATAAATGAGGGTTTTACAACTAAGGCACCCACCTAGAACTGAATCGAATCATCTGAAAAAATTAAAAAAGAGAATTCTTCCGCTTCGATATCATTCGGCATTTTCATATCCTTCAGATGCTTGTGGGCAAAAACATCTAGGTTTTTTCTCGCTCTTTTATCTTCTTGCTGTGCTGCTTCTGTGAACCAATATAAGGCTTTTTGAATATCTTTTGCAACGCCTATACCCTTCTCATAACAATTACCAAGGTTGTTTTGAGCCCTGGCGTGTCCTTGGCTGGCAGCTTTGATGTACCATTCAACAGCTCTTACATGGTCTTTCTTTACACCTTTCCCATAATAATAGCATAGAGCCAAGCTGAATTGAGCGGCAGCATCCCCTTGCATAGCTCCTTTGGTGTACCATTCCACTGCTGCGACAAAATCTTTTTTAATGCCCCTTCCTTTTTCATAACAAAATCCAATGTTATTAAAAGCCAACACTTCTCCATGGTCAGCTGCTTTCATGTACAATTCTACTGCTTTCTCAGGGTTCTTCTTCACACCTATCCCTTCATCATAGCATAAGGCAAGATTGTACTGCGCCTTTGAATAGTCTTGTACTGCCGCTTTAGAGTACCACTCTACTGCCTTTTTATGGTTTTTCCTAACCCCGTCCCCATTGTCATAGCATACCGCAAGGTTGTACTGTGCTTCTATATGTCCTTGCTCAGCAGCTTTCCTGTACCATTCTACCGCCTCCTCTATGGCATCTTCATCGTCATAAAACAAAGCAAGCTCGAATTGAGCTTCAGCATAACCCTGTTCCGCTGCTCTCTTAAGCCACTCAAAGTATTCATAATAACTCAACTCAGCACACGCTTCATGTTCTGGAAGTACTTTAAGTTCTTCGAAAGTATATATCAGATATGGTATGTTTCTCATACGTCTAATTTTGTATATTCCACGAAATACAGTTAAGTGCCCCACCTCTTCTAACAGCTTCTAAAGCGGGAATGCCAACTACCTCGCAATCAGGTATAGTGTTGCCGATTTGCTCCAGAGCGATTCTGTCTTCTTCTACCCCCAACTGCGGCACAAGAACTAGTTTGCCTACTTGCAAGAAATTGATGTAAGACCAGCTGCGTGCATGTTTCCGCTTAACATGATATTTCAAAGGGATTACCTCGAAACGTGTACCCAGCGTTTTAAGAAAATGACGGTAGAAATAGATTGAGAAATCATTGTAGTTTGTCAGTAGAATTTTCCCGTCGCCTGCATAATGGACAATACCGTCGCTGTGTCCCAGATATTCTTTTCGGTCCCATGGGAGAAACAATAAGTCGCATTGGAAGGCATCACGCAGAATCTGCTCCACCTTATCGCGAGATTTGTCATTGTTCTCCACGAACACTTTTTCGGTCATCACAACGGTATCGCCACATTTCACCACATTGCCGCCATCCATTACAAGGTCCATCTTGAAGGTCTCAACAGTTGGTCTACCAATAGTGGTAGGACGTAAGCTATCAAATGTCACATCTTCCATTCTGCATGTTGGCAATGCTCGGAATAGTACGTTCGATTCCGCTTGAAGCACATCTTCTGGATTTGTTTGAAGTCGAATGTACCTTTTGTCTTGCAGATAATCAGGAGTGTATTTATAGGCGATTAAACGGTCTTTTTGAATCTGAATCGGCATGTAGTCGCGACACCAGATGTCTTTGGTCCCTTTCAGATAATCAAATGAGATTCCTCGTTGCAGGAACACCTCCGAGATGCTTGCACTGAGGATTGGGCATTTCTCTGGCAACAGACTTGAGAAATAAACGGTGTTGGTGAGGTTGTCAGTAATCATACTTGTTCTCCTCTCGTAAAACTCCACAGACGCTCACATTTCTTACTTTCAATCCTTTTGTAAACAAAATCAGACTCCAATAGAAATACGTTCTTGCGAGGCTTCACTGTGAGTACCGATAATTCTCTTGGAGAATCTACCCATTTTATATCGTTTTCTTTTCCAAGAGGGAATCCATTCAGCAAATAATAGAGATGAGTAGACTGAGTATTGTACTTATAATTAGGGCATTCTGTAAACAGATATTGCCCACTCCCTTGTTGCTCCCACTTCAAATACTCCCCTTTCTTGTTCTTCACTTCATATGCACGAATGAGCGCAGAAGCCCGATATTCCTTTTTACTACTTTCGAAAGTAATATCAAATCCAGAAACATGTGCGTGTAAGGTCATAAATGGGAAGTATGGAATCTCCATCAATACATTTCCATCAAAATCTCTTTTGTTGCGATGATATACGATGGGGTCATGCACTCCGTTTTCTTTCTCGCTATGGAAATAGAATTCCACAGTGCGGATATATATTTTGTAATCGTTGCGTACTTGGATATATCCTCCATAAAGAAATGCTGGGGCAAGCTTGCCAAACACTGCGTTAAGTTCTGAATCGGAGATAACTTCATTGATTTCTTTGTCAAATCGTTCCAATTCATTGATTAGGTTATTCATAATGCTGTGTGTTAGAAATTAATATCAAATGCAAAGGTATATACTTTTTTCTGCAGGGTAAAACTTTTTCGGTTAAAAGTTGTTAAAGTTTTCGAAATAGTTATTATAAGTTCACGCCCATAGTTAAATTATAACACCCCGAAAGTTTAGCAATGGTTGATGTTTCTGTCCCAACAAATGTTATGCCGTTCTCCTTTACATAATTTACTTGTCAGTCCAAGACACATCACACTTCGTATGGTATTAATTGCACTTTGTGTGTCGCACTTTTTTGAGGCTTTTTTAGAGGATTACCAATTCTCAAATTAACGAAAGAGACGCTATTGTGCAATGAATTATTTTTGATGTTTCAAACTATCAGCATATCAGATAATACATATTATGAGCAATGATCAGGTACCAATTAGAGACTTAAATATCGAGGTCATCAAAGACCGGATACTTGAAATAAGAGGGCAGGGGGTAATGTTTGATCGTTACCTTGCAGAGCTTTATGGTGTAGAGACCAAAGGAGGCCGTAAAACGCAATATTTACCGTTTCCCGGAAGACTTTATGTTTGTGCTTACTGAAGAAGAGTGGCTTCGTTTGAGGTCGCAATTTGCGACCTCAAACATGGAAGACAAATCTTTGAGGTCACAATCTGTGACCTCAAAGTGAGGCGGTACTTAGTACAAACCTTAAAAAATAAATACCGAGTATTATGAGCAAGTACAGAGCCATGGTAAAAACGCCCTCATCGATGTAGAGATAACCTTTTCCCTGCCTCTATCGGAGTTGGGTAATAAAATGTTGGAATTTTGGGATGGTTATCATCATGGCTTTTGCCTCAAGAATAGAAAACTATACCCTTACCACCGCCACTGGCAAGCCTTACACAATAAGACTTCTGAAACAATCGTATATTATTTGATATATTCATTATCGAAACGTGTAATGGATAAAAAATGCTAATTATATCCATTATATATATGCTTGTATATTGAATAAACCCAAATAGGTCATTAGAAAGAAAAACACCATGTAATTTATGGTGCAAAAATGTGCTATTTGGATTTTTTTGTATAACTTTGCACACTTATTGTATAGATAAAATAGATTCGTAACTGCATGAAAGCGTTAATGTTCTTTGTCAGCCTGTCGCTGCTGGTTGTTACCCACGAGCTGGGTCATCTCTGTTTTGCGAAATTGTTTCACACCCGTGTCAGGCGCTTCTATGTCTTTTTTAACCCTATATTTTCAATTTTCAAGGCAAAAAAGTTTGATGGGAAGTGGCATTTTTTGTTTTTCAACAAGGAGACGCCTGAGTCGTGGGATGAGAAGAATCTGCGTCCCGAAGACCAAGACAATACGTTGTGGGGTCTTGGGTGGTTGCCGCTGGGCGGTTTCTGCGATATAGCGGGCATGGTTGACGAAACCAAGGACAGTAAAGACCTAGAAAGCCAACCTCAGCCATGGGAGTACCGTACCAAGCCCCGTTGGCAGCGGCTGTGCATCATCTCGGGCGGTGTGTTGGTGAACTTTATCTCCGCGTTGATTATCTTTGCCGGAGTGTTTGCCCATTGGGGGTTTGATGAGTTGCCGCTACGTAATGCTAAGTTGGGATATGAGTATGACAAGGTTTTGATAGAGGAAGGTTTTCAGGATGGTGATATTATCTATGCTTTCGACGGGGTGGAGCAATATGACTTTGCCGAGGCTACACAAACGTTGGTGCTGCATACACCCAAGGAGGTGACGGTGATGCGTGGTGACAGCCTGGTGACGTTCGGTTTGAGCCAGGAACTTCTGAGCAAGATAGCGTCAAGGAATCCTAAACGTATTTTGAAAGCACGCTACCCGTTTGTGGTGAAGGATTTCTCACCAGGGTCGGTGGGCAAACATTATGGCCTGCAGATAGGCGACAGCTTGGTGAGTATATGCGGTAGGCCTACTCCTTCTGCCAATGATTTTATGACGGTAATTGGCGACTATGCCGACGACAGCGTGGTGGTGGGATTGTATCGCAACGGCCAGTACACCGAGGTGCGGGCCTTGTTGGGAGGCGATGGCAAACTGGGCATTTTCGCCGAGAACGATATGAGCAAGCTGTTCGTGGTGAACCACAAGGACTATACGTTGTGGCAGGCAATACCGGCAGGCATCAAGTATGGTGTGGAGACATTGGTTACTTACGTCACCTCGATGAAGGTACTCTTCACCCCAGGAGGTTTCCAAGGCTTGGGCGGTTTTATCACGATGGGGAGTATGTTCCCCAACACGTGGGATTGGCATCGTTTCTGGGATATCACTGCATTGCTGGCTATTGTTCTGGCCTTTATGAATATTATTCCTATTCCTGGTCTGGATGGTGGTCACATTGTCATCACGCTGTATGAGATGATTACTCGCAAACCGGTGAATGAGAAAGCTCTTGATATAATCCAGAAGATAGGGTTGGCTTTCCTGCTGGCGCTGCTGATAGTGGCAAATGGAAACGACTTGATAAGGCTGTTTAACGGATGGATGAGGTGAGGAGGCCGATAGGGGAGTTCGAATAATTTGAGTTGTAGCCCACGATGAAGAAAATAGACCGGCTCATATTAAAGTCTTTTCTTGGCCCGCTGTTGTTGACCTTTGCCATAGCGGTGTTTGTGCTGCTGATGCAGTTTGTGTGGAAGTATATTGACGACTTGGTCGGCAAGGGGTTGGAATTTGGCGTGATAGCGGAGCTGCTGATGTATGCTTCCGCTACTTTTGTGCCGATGGCACTGCCTATAGCGGTGTTGTTCGCGTCGATTATGACGATGGGCAATTTCGGTGAGAAGTATGAGTTGGTGGCTATGAAGGCCGGTGGTATTTCGGTGAGCCGAGTCATGCTCCCTATGGCATTGGTGGCGATGTTGCTGATGGGCGTAGCCTTCTATTTTGCCAACGATGTGTTGCCGGTGGCGATGTACAAATATCGCTCTACGCTGTATGACATACAACGCAAGAAACCAGCTGTCAGCATTAGGCCAAGTGAGTATTACGATGAGATTGACGGTTATGTGATTCGGGTGAACAAGAAGGATGTCGACGGCCGTACAATGCGAGATATTATCATTTATGACCACACCCAGGGTATCAATCGCACGAATGTCATTGTGGCCGACCGTGGCTATATGCAGTCGACTCCCGACAACCACTATCTGGTGTTTACTCTCTACGACGGCTATTCCTATAATGAGCCCCTTGACGGGGAGAATTATGAGAAGCGACCGCTGACGAGCATAGGGTTTGACGAGCAGATCCTCACGTTCGACATCTCCTCTTTTGCTTTTTCTAAGTCAGATGCCCAGTTGTTTAGCAATCATTTTCAGACATTGAACGTGGCACAGTTAGATTCAACCGTAGGGTCGCTTGAACTATCGTTGAATGCTCGCTATGAGGAGTTTAGTACTACGATGATTGACAAGATGAACGTCTATCGGTTTACCGATAATTCTAAAACGGACAGTTCGGTCTTTCTAGATGTGACGAAAGTGTTGGCCGATAGCACTGCGGAGTATCGAAACAAGGTGCTGATGCAAGCTCGGGCAGGGGCGTTCAATGCCATATCGGACGTGCAGATGTTTGAGTCGATGATAAGTGGAGACAAGGAATATATCAACCGTCATTATATAGAGCTCATGCGCAAGTTTACCCTCTCGGTAGCGTGTTTGCTGTTGTTCTTTATCGGGGCTCCTTTTGGCTCAATAGTGCGAAAGGGAGGTCTGGGTATGCCGTTGGTTGCATCGGTGGTTTTCTTCGTGCTCTATTACGTCATTGGCATGATTTATGAGAAGTCGGTTCGTGAGAGCGCTATAGGCCCTATCGGTATGTGGGTGGCCACCTTTGTGTTTATTCCCATTGGAATGTTGCTCACTTGGCAGGCAACAACCGATTCGAGCCTCTTTGACCTTTCGATGTGGAAGAAGTGGCTCAGAATTAAGGAGAAGAGGAATCAGGGCGAAGAGAAGGAAAGTCAGGTTGACGGGCAGTCGTCCTGAGGGGGACGGTTCTCGTAGTCACGTACTTTTTGTTGGAAGCGTTGGTTGGCTTTGCTCAAGGCATCGTCGGCATTGATTCCACGCTCATGGGCCCAGTGTACAAGCTGGAAGAGCAGGTCACCTAATTGCTCTTCATCCATCTCATCGCGAAGGGGAGAGGGGTTGTCTATTTTGCTGTATCCGATGCCAGCGGCTTTTTCTTGCAGGCGTACCGCCTTGACCAGCGGGGGCAGCCCGGCGGGTACGCCTTCGAGTACCGACTTGCGTCCTTCGTGCATCTTGATTTGTTCCCAGCTCTCTCCGTCGTATTGGTCTTTGTGGTAGATAAAGGGGTGGCGGTCAATCAGCTTGTCGCTGATGGCGTTTAGTACGTCGGCTGTAGTGAAACGGTGTTCGTCTTCGGCTATCTTGGAGTAGAAGAGCAGGTGCATGAAAAGGTCGCCGAGTTCCTTTTTGAGTTCGGTATTGGCTTTTGGGCTCTTTTCTTTATCGGCTGATTCGACCTGCAGCACCGCCTCGCTCAGTTCGTAAACCTCTTCAATGGTAAGGTATCGCAGGCTGGCCAATGTCTGCTTGCGGTCCCAGGGGCATTCCTTGCGCAGGGTATCCAAAATGTCGTTGAGGCGTTGGAAGGCTGTGATGGTTTCTTGTGTCATAGGCGGCGCACCTCCTCAACGCCTTTGAGGGTGCCAAGGTTGGCAATGAGTTGGTTCAGATTGTCGAGGTCGAGGACATAGAGCATGATAATGCCTCTTACAATCCCTTCGACAGCCTCGAGGGTGATGGCTCGCATGTTGAGGTTCATCTGTTCAGAAACTATGCCAGTGATCTCTTGCAGAAGGCCTTTGCGGTCGATGGCGGTGAAGGCAATGCCTGACAGGAGGGCAACATGCTCACCTGGACGCCAGCGGGCGCGGACTATGCGGTTCTCGTGGTTGGCCATTTCGTCGATAGCCACCTTGCAGGTGGTGCGGTGCACCATGATTTTGCCGTCGGTGACAATGCCTACTACGTGGTCGCCCTGAACGGGATTGCAGCAAGTGGCAGGTTCGGGAGTATAGCGTTCGTACTCCTTGTCGAGCAAGAAAGAGCCATGGCGGTTGCCCGTAGTTTCACTGGAGATATTGTTTCCAAAGTTGATGGCCGTGCTGTTGTTGTCGAACAGGGAGCTGTACTCGCCCATAAAGTAGACGTTGTGGTTTTGTGCATCCACGCGGTTGAAGCATTGCTTCACCTCCCGTTCGCCGATGATGCCCATAGCCAGTTGGAAGTAGAGGTCTACGTCGCTAGCTATCCCTAGGAAATGCTTCAGCTGCCCAATGTTGGCCAGATTGTTCCGAATCCTAAGCCGCTTGAAAATCTCTTGTAGGCGTTGGCTACCCTCTTCGCGATAGCCTTTGCGCTGGCTACGCAAGTAGTCTTTGAGCGCCTCCTTGGCGCGTGTGGTGTGGGCCATGTTGAGCCACTCTTCCACTGGGTGTGTCTTGCGGCTTGCCAGCACCTGCACCTGCTCGCCGGCGCGGAGCACATGCCCTATGGGTTCGACTTTGCCGTTCACTTTGGCGCCCATGCAGTGGAGGCCAAGATTGGTGTGGATGGCAAAGGCAAAATCGAGTACGGTGGAATGGGCCGGGAGCTTGATCATGTCGCCTTTCGGGGTGAAGAGGTAGATTTCTTTGGTGTAGAGAGTCTCCTTGAACTCTTCGACCAGGTCGAGAGCACTCTTCTCGGTATTTTCCAAGGTACTGCGTATCTGCTGCAACCACACCTCCACGGGGCTCAGTTCCAGTTTTTCCTCTGGGTGGGCCTCTTTGTATAGGAAGTGTGCAGCCATACCCTTCTCAGCTATCACGTCCATGCGTTGGGTGCGTATCTGTATTTCCACCCACTGGCCTATGGGGGTCATCACCGTGGTTTGGAGTGATTCATAGCCGTTGGTCTTGGGCTGGGTAATCCAGTCGCGGAAACGAGTGGGGTCGGGTGGGAATTCAGACGATATGAGTGAGTAGACCTTGAAGCATTCGGATTTCTCCTGCTCGAGAGGGACGTCGAGGATGATACGCATGGCATAGAGGTCAAATATTTGGTCAAATTTCACCCCCTTGCGTTCCATCTTCTTCCAGCAGCTGTACACCGACTTGATGCGGGTTTTGATGGTATATTTGTAGCCATTATCGTCCAGCATTTGGCGCACCTTTGCTACCAAGCACTTTTTGAGTTCCTCGGCGGTGCCTACGCTGGCGTTGACCATGGCGGCAATTTCGTTGTATTTGTCGGGATTGGTGTATTTCATCACCAACTCCTCGAGTTCGGTCTTGATGGCATACAGTCCCAGTCGGTGGGCCAGCGGAATATACAGGTACTGGGTCTCGGACGAGATGGTCAGCTTCTTAGTGTCCTTCATCGAGCTGAGGGTACGCATGTTGTGTAGCCTATCGCACAGCTTGAGGAAGATGACGTAAGCGTCGTCGCACATCGAGAGCAATATCTTGCGGTAATTCTCGGCCTGCTTGGAGTCGGACATCACCTTCACATCGCCTATCTTAGTCACTCCGTCCACTATCACTGCCACGCGGTCGCCAAAGATGGTGCGTATCTCGTCGAGGGTGATATTCGTGTCCTCCACCACGTCGTGGAGCAAGGCGCACACCACGGCAATAGGGCCTAAGCCCACCTCCTTCACTGCGATAAGCGCCACGGCCAAAGGGTGAAAGATATAGGGCTCGCCCGATTTGCGGCGTGTGCCGGCGTGTGCCTTCTTGGCTAGGGAGAAGGCTCGGAATATCTCGTCCTCCTGTTCTTGGGTTACGGGGTATATCTCACGGCAGGCTGCCAGCAGTTCGTCATACTTAGCCTGTATTTCTTTCTCTTCGCGCTGTTCGTCAATCACGTATGCCATAAGTCGTTCATTTAAAGTATTAGTAATAGCGAAAAGAGGGTGCACAATGAAATGCTCAATCCCATAGTCACATAGAAACTTTCAAAGTTAGTCATAGCACCGAATGTGACACTATTAATGCAGAACGTGCCACTGCCAGTAGGCGAGGCGATGCGTAAACCCACCTCCATGGCTGGATGCAGGAGGTCGTAGTCCCCATCGTAGCAAAAGCCTAAACTGCCATAGAGATGCCAGTCGGTATTATCCCATGGTTTCGACAGTCTATAGTCAGGGCCTCCCATCACCCACAGGGTGTTCAGTGTGTACCCCGTCAGATGGCCGCCCCACACCTCGGGCAGATAGGTGTAGTTAAAACCTAGTCCAAGGTCGTCAAATCCTAGGAACAACTTCATCTCGGCAAAGTGCTCGCAGAAGGGACTGCCGAAATAGTAGATAGGGTGGATGTTAGGGGCTTGATACTCTTCCTCGCTGTAGGCAGTGTCCTCCCATTGAGGCACAGCTACCGAGTCGGTCTGGGCCCGCATCGATAGGTGGCACAAAAGTAATAGACCAATTATCAGCAGTCGTTTCATTCCTCTTCTATCAGCAGTCGTTTCATTCCTCTTCGGCTTTTTCCAGTACGGCAGCACGTACTTTTCCTTCCAGTTCTTCACATAGCTCGGGGTTGTCCCGCAACAGCTGTTTCAGTGCTTCGCGTCCCTGAGCCAGTTTGGTGTCACCATAGCTGAACCACGAACCGCTCTTCTTGAGAATGTTTTGTTCCACGCCGAGGTCGATGATTTCGCCCAACTTGGAAATGCCCTCTCCAAACATCAGGTCGAACTCGCAGGTGCGGAAGGGGGGAGCCACCTTGTTCTTTACAATCTTCACCTTCACACGGTTGCCTACATTTTGGTCGCCATCCTTGATGGCTTGTATGCGACGTATGTCAACACGTACCGAGGCGTAGAACTTCAGAGCGTTGCCGCCCGTAGTGGTCTCGGGGTTGCCGAACAGGACGCCAATCTTCTCACGTAGCTGGTTGATGAAGATGCAGCAGCAGTTGGTCTTGCTGATGGTGGAGGTCAGTTTGCGCATGGCCTGGCTCATCAGTCGGGCCTGCAGACCCACCTTCGAGTCGCCCATCTCACCATCGATTTCTGCCTTGGGTGTCAGTGCAGCCACTGAGTCGACCACGATAATGTCGATCGCGCCTGAACGAATCAGGTTGTCGGCAATTTCCAGCGCCTGCTCCCCATTGTCGGGCTGCGACACAAACAGGTTGTCGGTATCAACCCCCAGCTTCTTAGCATAGAAACTGTCGAAGGCATGTTCGGCATCGATAAAGGCGGCGATTCCACCGTTCTTCTGGCATTCTGCTATGGCGTGTATGGCCAGGGTGGTCTTACCCGACGATTCCGGGCCGAATATCTCCACTATACGACCCTTGGGAAAACCTCCCACGCCCAAGGCGGCATCCAGATTGATGCTGCCGGTCGAAATCACGTCCACCTTTTCCGTCGCACGGTCGCCCAATTTCATCACAGCTCCCTTGCCATAGTTTTTTTCAATCTTTTCCATTGTGCTCTGAAGAATCTTCAGTTTTTCGAGTTTCTGAGCCTCTATGTCTGACATTTCTTTTGCCATAGTTTACAAGTATTTAAATTATCATTAGGGGTGCCGTTGGCACATATTTATCAAGATACAAATATACAATTTTTTTTGAATTCCACCAAATATTAAAAAAAAGTGTGTACCTTTGCAGACCGAAACCTTGTTTCCGGTGGTGATTTTTTTGCACCCCGAACGAGACTTCGTATCGTTTCAGAATACAATAACATTAACACTTTAATAATATGGAAATCATAAGCAATCGTATCCTCAACATGGCTGAGAGCGAGACCCTCGCCATGACCGCTAAGGCTCGCGAACTCAAAGCCCAGGGTAAAGACGTCATAAGCCTCTCTATCGGCGAACCCGACTTCAATACCCCCGATACCGTTAAAGAGGCTGCCAAAAAGGCCATCGACGACAACTTTACCCACTATCCTCCCGTGCCCGGCTACGCCGACCTCCGTGAGGCTATAGCACAGAAGTTCAAACGCGACAACAACCTTGATTACAAGCCCGAACAGATTGTTGTCTCTACTGGTGGTAAGCAGGCCATCTATCAGGTGGTTCAGTGCTTGGTGAACCCTGGCGACGAGGTCATCATTCCCACCCCCTTCTGGGTCTCATATAAAGAGATAGTCCGTGTGGCCGAAGGCAAACCCGTCTACGTCAAGACCTCCATCGAGAACGACTTTAAGGTCACTCCCCAGCAACTCGAGGCAGCCATCACTCCCCGCACCAAGCTTATCATGTTCTCCAGCCCCAGCAACCCCACCGGCATGCTCTACACCAAGGAAGAACTCAAGGGCATTGCCGAAGTCGTTGCTCGCCATGAGAACCTCTTTGTCATGTCCGACGAAATCTATGAGCACATCAACTTTGTTGGCAAACACGAGTCCCTTGCCCAGTTCCCCGAAGTCAAAGAGCGCGTTATCACCGTCAACGGTGTTGCTAAAGGTTTCGCCATGACCGGCTGGCGTATTGGTTTCATCGGTGCACCCCTCGTCATCGCTAAGGCCTGCAACAAACTGCAGGGACAGGTAACAAGCGCCACTTGCTCCATCGCTCAGAAGGCCACCGTCCGTGCCATGCTCATGGACCCTGCCACCAGCGACGACATCATCAACATGCGCAACATCTTCCGTCAGCGTCGCGACATGGTCTACAAGCTCCTCTGCGACATTCCGGGCCTCAAGGTCTGCATGCCCCAGGGTGCCTTCTATTTCTTCCCCGATGTCAGCAGCTACTACGGCAAGAGCTTCAATGGCAAGAAGATTGAGAACTCCACCGACATGGCTTTCTACCTCCTCAACGAGGCCAACGTCGCCACTGTCATGGGTTCAGCCTTCGGCGATGACGCCTGCATCCGTCTCAGCTACGCCACCAGCGAAGACCTCCTCCGTGAAGCCCTCCGCCGCATCAAGGAAGCCCTCGCCAAACTCCAGTAATCAGCGAATTCCATATTCCTTTTTACTCAATCACATACATTATGGGCTTGGCCACTGTCGCCAAGCCCTTGTTATTTTATAATGAATGTTTTGTTTTACCATGAGTATATGTGTTGCTCGGTTTGTAGTCAATCCATATTTGATTCTTTTTCGCTTATATAAGCGAAAAATTGATGTAATTGTTTATAAATGAGATTTATAAAAAGTTATAGGCGTAAGGAGACGGAGGTGCGGGTGATGAGTGTTGATTTGAGCCTTGGGGAGGGAGGTTGGACTAGTGGAATGGGAGTGTTTGACGCGGGTAGGGCGATGGTTTTTGTAGGTAGGTAGCATTTAGGCTGTCGATTGAAAATGGGGGCAGTGTGCTGACTATTAGTAAGGTTCAAGGCTGTTGGTGAATTATCAAGGATGAGAAGTGAAAAAAATAATAATGCTTTTAACATTTGTTACGGATTTTTTGTGTATTTTTGCAAATGTGAAAGTGGAAACCGCCATACAGTGTTTTGTGGACTATGTGACCACAGAGAAGCGCCTTGCGGCGAGTACTTGCCGCTATTATGAGGACGAGGTAGTTCGTTTTGGCAAGTATTTGGAGTCGCAGGGTGTGAGTGAGGTGGAGGAGATTGAGGCAGGGCATGTTCGCGAGTGGCAGATGGGACAGATGGCTGCGGGTGAATCGGCGGGCACGGTGACGAAACAGATAGCGGTGCTGCGGGCTTGGTTTAAGTATTTGCGCCGCCAGGGCTATCTGGATCGCGACATTATGGCGAAGGTGACTTCGCCGAAGGTGCCGAAGCGGCTTCCAGTGTTTTTTCGCGAGAGCGAAGTGGAGAGAATCTATAGCGATATGTATCCAGATACTTATGACGGAGAGATGGAGAAGTTGGTGTTGAGGATGCTATATGAGACGGGTATGCGCCGCTCGGAGTTGGCGATGCTGCGGTTGGGCAACATTGACCTCTCGTCGAAAAACATCAAGGTGAGGGGAAAGGGAAATAAAGAGAGAATTATTCCGATAGAAAATGAGTTGGCACAAAATATTTCGCGTTTTCTTGCGTTAAGGAAGAAGAAGATTGATGAGATGAAGGCTGCCAACGAGCAATATGAGGAGACGGACAGGCTGCTGGTGAATGGCAAGGGCAGGGCGGTGAGCGATGGGATGATATATCTGATAGTGAAAAGGTATATGGCGCCCATTTCCACGGCCGAGCGTACAAGCCCACACGTGTTCAGGCACACGTTTGCAACACACATGCTTAACGAAGGTGCCAACATAGATGCCATCAAGGAGTTGCTCGGACACAGCGACCTGGGTACCACGGAAGTGTATACGCACGTGGCCCGCGAACATTTGAAAGAAACATATAAACACGCCCATCCTCGGGCCAATAAAAAATAAGGAGGTAACTATGAACACAACAATCAATGCCGTGAAATTTAAGGCAGACCCTAAATTGGAGAAATTCGTCAACGAGAAAGTCGCCAAACTCGACCGTCTGATTGACAATGCCACTAAGTGTGAAGTGATTCTGAAAATTGATAAGCCGGAGACCGACAATAATAAGATAGCAGAGTTGTCGCTGAGTTTGCCGGGACAGACTTTGTTCAATAGTAAGCAGGCAGACAGCTTCGAGGAGGCTGTTTCGGACTGTGTGGACTCGATGAAGGGTCAGATTGATAAGTATAAGGAGCGGTATAAATAGCCGTTTCCCTTAAAAAAAGGAGGGTGCCCATTCGGACACCCTCCTTTTTTTGATGCGTGCAGACTCGGAGTGATTTACTTGTCGAGTTCCTGCTGGCGCAGGTGCTGGACGTAGATGGCTTTTTGTCTGCGTTCCCGATTGATGACGGAAGGTTTAGTGAATTTCTGACGTTCGCGAAGTTCTTTCACGACACCAGTTTTTTCGAATTTTCTCTTAAGCTTCTTGAGAGCTCTTTCAATGTTTTCACCTTCTTTGATAGGAACTACGATCATTGTTATTACCTTCTTTCTTGTTAGGGATTGATAAAATGGGTTGTTTATTAAGACTGTGTTGTCTTCGTGTTAGAATTGAAGATGACCTTGGGCGGCAGCATCGTTGAGGGCGGCAAGAATACCTTTCTTATTGATGATGCGCATGCCTTTGGTACTTACTTTGAGGGTAATCCACATATCCTCTTCGGGGATGTAGAACTTTTTGGTATG
>JAEEGJ010007007.1_pt1 | contig 33012 bp, 28 predicted proteins | sample 8958761 | NCBI WGS metagenome assembly JAEEGJ01 (sample SAMN16246546, study PRJNA631951) | gut metagenome | biome: gut microbiome; feature: rumen; material: RS-attached | host: Bos | place: Iran: Karaj | collected 2018-10
ACTTCAGAAGATCAATGCTCTCCATGATGTCCAAAGCGTCCGTATCGATAACCGCAATCTCATCGCCCGGAATCTTCTGATCCGCGTAAGTCATCGCAAGGTAATCATTGTAAGAAACCAAAATCCGATCAAGAAGGATTCGGAGTTCGTCATCCTTCAAATAAACTTTGTTCTTTCCATCACCAAATCCGTTGTCCAAAGAAACGATGAATTGGTTCACATAAGTAAGCTCTACGCTCTGCAGCTGAGAATAGGCGGCACCGTTCTTGTCCGCCAGCATCTTCGATGCAATCTCCTGCTGTCTGCGGCTGTCCTCCGTGAGAATGCGTTCCACCTTTACGTTGCTCCGAATGCTTGCAACCGTAACCTTCTCGGGAAGAGAAAGTCCTTCAACAGCAGCCGAAAGCACATAAGAGGAAGTGATTTGACTAAGATCAAGATCCTCTCCGTCGGGCGCGGTCAGATTGGCCACGGGAATCATCTCGCCTTCCTTGCCATCCTCAGCAGGGACCTCATAATCAAGCGTCACAACAGAAGCCACTCTGAGCTCCGGTTTTTTGAGCCCGTGAAGCAGAAGCGGCAGACAGATTCCGATGATTACAAACAGCACCGTCAGCCAGCCGAACACACCGGCCTTACGTTTCATATTCTGAAACACGCGAACCAGGTCAATCGCATCGCCCTCACCGGCATGATTCACAACAACGTTGATCTGCGAATCCTTTGAAACCGGCATCGCGGCGTTCTTATCCTTTTCCATATTGTCTGACACGGTTATCCTCCGTTATCAAAAGATTTTCGTGATAAATGTGATGGTTGCCTGCTGCCTTTCCCTCGTTCATTTCCGGAAAAGGGCAAACTTCACCATTTCGAATATTATACGACAGATAGCGCGGAAAGTCAAATGAAAGGGGTTGCCTTCAGCATAAACAGGTGATTAATCCTGAGATAATCTACAGCAACGAAAACACACCGGGCACGAGCTTATTCTTCAAACCATCCCGGCGCTGCTATCTCTTTCACTGCATTGATTGCAGCATCATAAGAGATTTGTTCTTCAAGAATCCGGGATGTCACGATTTCGGTTCCGCTCTGCCGAGAAATAGACTGCATTTCTGAACTCCTCTTTGTTTTCATGTAGCCACACCATTTAACAATCCTGCCTCATACATATTTCTGTAAATCCGATTCGGGTAATACGGCAGATGCTGTTGCAACATATTAAAGCTCAACCCGCTCGCCTTCATGTAAGCAGTAAGCCGTGCTGTCAGCTCTGCACCTTTTAGTTCGGAAACGTCACTAACTTCCATCCTCCTTTCTCAAGCTATGTAGAGCGGATATTGGCAGGAGGATCATGTGCTACCAATATCCGTTTGCCGTTTTGCCCGTCGTCGTTCCTGCCCCGGAGTCTCACCGCAGCGTTTCGATTCCCCTTGGTATGCTCGTCTCTTTATCGGAGAGTCATAGCATACTTCGCCGGGGGATCATATCCCCGCCGGACGGCTATTCAATTGTCAAGGTTCAAGGCCCCTCACTTGTATGGACTGGGGAGGGTGCTTTTTTTGGGGGTGTCTGCGAAAGAATTTCTCTCTTCACTTGTTCCCACTGGGAACCCCGTTTTGGTCGGGTGTTTTGCGAAAATATTTATCCCTCCACCTGTTCCCACTGAGAACCCCGTTTTGATCAGGTAGTTTTGAAAAAAATCTTTTCCCTCCACTTGTTCGGACTGGGGAACCTGTTTTTTTTCGGGTGTTTTATGAAAACTTCTCCCTCTACTTGTTCCCACTGGGAGACACCTTTTGCTCGGGTGCTTTTCAAAGATTTCTGCGTGAAAACGAAAAAGCCACGCATCGGTTAGGTACGTGGCTCAAACTGCCGGATCGGCAAAAGTCGGATTTTATATCCGAAAACCATCAAGTTCGGTTGAAAATTGGCGAGAACTCTGCCATAATATCCTTGTCATTTTATATAAGGAGAAAGAATCCGAGGTGATAATATGCCTAAAAATGTAGTCCAATACGATCTTCTTATCTCGTGTCCAGGAGATATTATTAGCGAAATCAGTATAATCGAGGACGCAGTATCACAATTTAACACTCAGTTTTCTGATGCTTTGGGAATAAGCATTCGGACAAAGCATTGGCGAAAGAACTCCTATGCCCAGTCTGGTGGAAAACCGCAGGCGCTGTTAAACGAGCAATTTGTAAATGATTGTGATGCAGCGGTTGCTATTTTGTGGACACGCTTTGGAACTCCCACAGATGAATACGGCTCTGGAACAGAGGAAGAGGTCGAAATTATGCTGTCTTCCGGAAAACAGGTTTTTATGTATTTCTCTGACAAACCTCTTTCTCCCTCTCAAATGAATGAGGAAAGCTATAAGAAGGTTCAAGCGTTTCGTGAAAAATATAAAGATCGAGGTATCTACTTTACATATTCATCAGACGAAGAATTTAAAACGCTGTTTTTTGCCCATTTATCCCAATACTTTTTATGCGAAAAGAGAGTTGCAGAAATTAAAGGTGAGCGTCATTCTGAATTGAAGATCGTCGGTATTGACCAAACTCAACACATCAGAGATGTAGCTCCCATAATTAACTTTATTCCAAATACTGACATGACTCTAAGTAAGTACTTGGAAAAAATGCGGACACTTTATGCTGATATTTCCACCAGAAACTTAGAGAAACGAATTGAATTGTCGGATAAAATTGCAAAATACACCTTTGCGTTTAATAATCCCGTAGAGATTGACGAAGGTGATCGAAAGATAATTTGTTCTATGGCTGATCAATTAGGGATCAACATTACCGAAGATTTTTTCGTCCTTGGAAATCTATCACAGAGTAGTATACCAACAGGTATAATGGGCGGCTATTCGCTTAATGGAACAGACGCAGAAAAAGAGAAATACGATACCATTCAGGAACTCTTGGAAACTATTTCGAAAGTATTGAAATGGGTTCCTATCGAAAAAGCATTTGCTGATAAGAAGTGTTTGAAACTTGCCCTTCAAAATTGCGGAACGGACATAGATGAAGATATAGAGATTTCTCTCAGGATACCAAAGAATAGTTTGTTGCCAATAAGTGAGTTTCCCAAGTTTGATAATGATAAAATGGGTTACATGCTAAATGATTGCGATATGGGCGAACTCTTCGGCATATGTAGTACATCAACGTATTCGGATTACGACTCATCTATTGTAACAAGTCGACGGTTCTCTCCTCGTGTTTCTAGGCCTTCTGTTTTCCCGGGATATGTCCCGAACTATAGTGATGATTTTGAAATTGAACTTGCTGATGTATTCTCTTATTCTTGCTTTGACGAAGGAAAAGAATACATTGTAAAAATCAAATTTGATTACATTAAGCACAATACGATAATCGCTTTCCCTTCCGTTATTTTTATTAAAGGTCCATTCACGGTTATGCCATACACGATTACATCCAAGAATTCGCCAAAAGTAGTATCTGGAGAAATCAAAATTACAGAAGAAACACAACACCAATAAACAAGAACGGAGGCAGGGATTGCTCCTTGCATATTGCGAAGCTAATCGGCCGGGTTTGCGGAGCAAAACGGCCGTATTCCGTTTCTAAACAGCCGATATCAATCCTTCCAAAAGTGATACACTGTCCATGAAAGTAATCTCCTTTTCCTTGGATTTGCTTCTCCAAAAACTATTGTACCAAAGGATGTGCGATTATTCGTAAACGGTAAATCATCCGTCCCTTTAAAAAATCAAGCCGCCTCAGTCGGCGGCATTGATCTTTGATCCCATTCATTCTCCGTACCCACTCCATAGGCTTATCCGCCTTGAGCTGCTCATCGCACGTTGCAAGCGTGTATTTTCCCCTTTCATTCGCTCATATCCGTTAAAACAGGCGAAGCGGATGTCATGCCCGCCCAAGAGCATATACATCCGCTTACAATTTCAGTAATTCTGCCGCCCACAGAAAAAACGTCGGGGCGGTATCATAAATCGTCCCGTTTTCATGCCAGGCAATCAACAACTCTTTTATTCTGTCTCTCCTATTCAGAAGCACTTCTTCTCGTGGTCCTGCTTACAGGTCGCAACAGAGGGGCATTTGTAGCAGACTTCGTTCTTGCTGTACTGCTGATTGAAGAAATCGATTACGTTCTGAAGCGTTGTGTCGGCGATGTTCGTCAGGGCTTCTTCGGTCAGGAATGCCTGGTGGGACGTAACGATGACATTAGGCATGGAAATCAGTCTTGCAAGGACATCGTCATCGACGATGTGGTTCGAGTAATCGTGGAAGAATACGTTCGATTCCTCTTCATATACATCGAGGCAGGCCGCGCCGACCTTACGCTGTTTGATGCCTTCCACTAAAGCCTCTGCATCAATCAGGGCGCCGCGCGAAGTGTTGATCAGGATAACGCCCTTCTTCATTTTGGCAATCGTCTCGGCATCGACCATGTGATAGTTCTCATCGGTCAGCGGGCAGTGGAAAGAGATGATATCACTCTGCTGCCACAGTTCGTCAAGCGTGACATAGGTGATTCCACTGCCTTCGGCGGGGAATTTGTCATAGGCAATCACTTGCATGCCGAAACCGCGGCAAATATCAATGAAAATCCGACCAATCTTACCGGTACCGACAACACCGACGGTCTTCCCATGAAGGTCGAATCCGGTCAGTCCGTTCAGGCTGAAATTGAAATCCTTGGTGCGGATGTAGGCCTTATGAATGCGGCGAACAGACGTCAGCAGAAGCGCCATCGCATGCTCCGCAACCGCATACGGCGAATACGCCGGCACACGGACAATATGAATCTTCTGATAGGCATACTCAACATCCACGTTGTTGTAGCCCGCGCAACGGAGCGCAATCAGCTTGACCTTCATCTCCACAAGGGCATCGATCACGTTACGGTTAATGTCGTCATTCACGAACACGCAAACCGCGTCGCAGCCCTCCGCAAGCCGAACGGTGCTCTCCGTCAACCTGGTTTCATAATAGGTTATTTCAAACTCCCGACCCGCACTCGACTTGATAAACGAGTTACGGTCGTAATCTTTTGCATCGAAAAATGCGATTCTGTAGGACATAAGGGGCTCCTTTCCTGAAAGATAATCATATTTCGGATGGTGAGGCAGCTAAAAAGGATTATTATATCGTTAAATAAACGCTCACCTTCACCTTTTAGCTTCAGCATATGCTATAGATTCATTGTCAACATTTCACTCTACAAACAAATGACTAATACCATTATGCGTCAAGGCTTCTATTTCGCTCTCTATCCTTATCTTATACGCTTCATGGGTGCTCTCCAAATCGTTAAACCTTTCACTTAGCCATTCCAGATTGTATCTTTCTCGCATGACATTATCAAGCACATAAATGGTCAGGATTGCGTCATCTATAAACGGGACTTTAACGCTCTCCAAGTCTTTGTGCGCCACATATTTGTTCCTAAAACATGTCATACTGTCATAAGTTTTCTTGGCGTCAACGTTCTTCTCCTGCAGGCGATATATCATTTCCCTTTGGCAAATCCAATGAGAATAATGTACTTGATTGTTGTCCACTGTGCCAAAAACTTTAGTCCATTGGACAATTCCCATTTGCAAGCAATCATTAGCAATATGGCTCCAAAGCTCATCTTCGTATGGATTGCTTACAGATCTTTCTCTGTCGAAATACACCTTTACTTTTCTGTATACTTCAAAAGAATACAAAGCATTTTCAAGAATGATATATATTTGCACAATCTGTTGTCTTGATCTCGAGTCTTTGATTAATACTTTCTGATTCATAACATCAAGAGTTCCATCCTATATCTCCGGCTTTACCAGACACTCTCCGCATACTCCGTCGCCTTCCGCCAACATTCCGCCAAGTGCTCCTTACTCAGAACCCTCTTAATCACTGTATCGGTCTGATAATCGTGCGTGAACAATTGATGCCCCGAGAAAACAAAAGTTGTATCAAAAACATCCGGCTTACAGATATGCAGAAACCCTTCAATCGTTTCATCATCAAACCACTCATCCAGTTGATTGTAAGGTGCAAAGATGAAAAGATCCATCACATCGAATCCGGGATAATTCTTCTTTGTCTTCTCCCAAAAGGCCTCACACAATTCACGATCGTCAATAAGCCTAGGATTGTTACGAGCAATCCTATTAACCGCTCCTTCAGAATTTAGTAACACTCTCGCCCCAATCTCATCAAGTTTACGACATTCCCAACCAGCTTTTATGTCTTCGTATTCTTTGCGGCTGATACGGTCAAGCAGATGATTAATCTCCTCCTCATTGGCCCCAAGTGCCCTAGTCACTTCGATCCCATGCTTCAAACCCAGTCGAAGATCAGGTCTGTCCGCAATAACCAAACCCTGATACTTCTGCGGAAAACACAGCTCAAGCACTTCTTTCGCAAAAGCCTCATGCTTTTTCTTCTCATAGCCATGGTCTTTTTGAGGTTTTTCTTTGGAAAATGCCATCTTCCTGTTGTCACTTTCCTTACCATTGTAACCGGTGTTTGCTTCGTAATCTAGTTGATGATTAGACATTGTTTTCATTCCTCCAATTCTTTTCGTCAGCAGCCCAAACCAACCGCTGCGATTTAATGATAACATTTTGAAAAAGCCATATGTAAGTCCCACGACGAATCTTTTTTGACCCATTAGAGGCCACGGCTTTCTTGCTTTATGTTATAATACCATATTGAATTGAAGAGATGTAAACCCACTCACAATGCTTCTTCGGTCAAGGAGGCGCAATTGCATGCCCCGCCACCGCATCGCACCTCTCAGCAAGATGGCAGATGCTCTCCGTCAGCCGGGTCTCATAATGTTTCAATGAAAAATAACCAACACAGCTCTATATATAATCAGCGCAACTACGCCAAACCGCTTCCTATTTTTACTAATTTCCATTCCGATGATTGCTTGCCGGATTTTTTCTTTTCCCTCAACATCACTTGAGCAACAAATGCAATACTGAATGTAGTGTTTTAGGAGAGAGTATACTCTTGCCCTAGCTAAGCGTTTCAGTTGTCTTTCTGAAAAAAGTTGCGGCACATTTCTGGTTACAAATTCATAGGAATGCTTACGAGCATACGCCCCATCTAAAATCTTATTCAAAGAAAATGAGTTACATATGCTTTTCGCGCGTTTTCTGTGAAAAACGTATTTTCTCTTTACAATTGTTATTCTTTCCGCCGCAGATAGAATATCAAATGCAACATACGTTCCCTCAAAAACATGCCCTTCCGGAAATCGAATCGTGCTCCATATTTCTCTCTTGTATAACTTATTCCATGGTGCCGTATTGATGGCCCCCTTAATTATACCGCCTAAAGCCTTCTTTTTTTCGATCGTTTGTTGCTTTCCACGAATAATCGGAATGCAATTATCCAGTCTGCTTTGGCCTTTTACAACGAAAAAGTCACAGATGACAATATCCGCATGTTGATTCTCCATTTCAAGTAAGAGAGACTGTATCATATCAATATGCAAAACATCATCCGGATCCAAAAAAGCTATTACCTGTCCGGTCGACTTTTCGATTCCGATATTCCTGGCTGCGCTCAATCCTTTGTTTTCTTGATGGATAACCGTAATACGAGAATCCTTTTCCGCATATACATCGCAAATGATCCCCGACTCGTCAGTTGAACCGTCGTCAACAACAATTATCTCCAACTTCCTATAGGATTGATTCAGAACGCTGTCCAGCGCTTCCTCCAGATAAGGCGCAACGTTGTACACCGGAACAATAACACTGACAAGTTCATCCATTTTCAATCTTTTCTTTCTACAGTTCGTGTTGCGACAATACTCACCCCAGTATTGGCTATATTATCCGCCACAGTATCTCCAACGCACACGGGTGCAGTCACGCAGATTTTTTTTAATTCTGAAGCGATGGGGAGCACGGCGTTTTTGGGGACTTCCTTCAAGGTTTTTATCGGAAGTCGTCGAATCTCACCATTGAGTATTTTTACTGTTCCTGTAACTGTTCTAGTAGGGTTGGTGACTTCGCTTATTCCATACTCTTCACCTCTTGGGCAAGTATTTCCACAAACGGCAAGTTTTCCCTGCTTTTCTGTTACAACCAATCTGCATCCCATCGGACATTTTATGCATGTCAACTCTTGTTCCACAACACTATTCCTCCACGCAGACGGTAATTGTTCCACCGCTACAACCAAGATTCATAATCTGTCTTTTCACTCTGATTTCCTTCATTTCACTAGGTGTCAACACGCGGCTGTGAAACTCTTTGACTCTTTCCGTTCCACTATATAACGCGACTGTTTTGTCACGAAACACATCTAGGGCACGAAATCGCAAAACAACGTCTTCATCTATACACGTCGGATTGATGAACTGAGGAACGACATACTTTATCCCTTGTCCGGCCTGTACCCTGATAGGGTCTTCTTTCTGCTTATTACACTCTTCTCTTACAAATCTTGCCGCATAATAACCCGCTTTCGTTGCTTCCTCTGAGACATAATCCACTAAATCATGTACATGCAAAACGTTTCCACAACTGAAGATTCCAGAGACGCTTGTCTCAAGGTTATCCATAACCATTGCTCCTCCTGTAGCAGAATCAAGAACCACCCCCACTGTTTTTGAGAGTTCATTTTCCGGAAGCAATCCGCAACTGAGCAAAAGTGTATCACATTCCAAGTATTCTTCTGTGCCTGAGATCAGCTTCCTGTTCCTATCCACTTTCGCTATCGTAACTCCAGTGACTCTATCTTTACCATGTATCTTGGTTATCGTATGACTCAGCTTCAAAGGTATTTCATAATCATCCAAACACTGAACAATATTACGGTTCAGGCCTCCAGAGTATGGCATAATCTCTACGACTGCTTTTACCTTCGCCCCTTCCAACGTCAGTCGCCTTGCCATAATAAGCCCGATATCTCCTGACCCGAGTATCACAACTGTCTTTCCCACCATGAACCCTTCAACATTCATCAGCCTTTGCGCTGTTCCTGCCGTATATACACCTGCCTGTCTATATCCCGGAATCCCTAGTGCCCCTCTTGGCCGTTCGCGGCATCCCATAGCAAGAATTATCGCTCCTGCCTTAATGGAAACGAATCCTTCCTTCGAACTCAAATAGGTAACTTCTCTTTCCTTACTAATGCTTGTCACCATAGAGTTAATCCGAAAGTGGATTCCCAGGTTCTCCACCTGCCTTATATATCGTTCGGCATATTCCGGTCCAGTCAATTCTTCTTTGAACGTATGCACCCCGAATCCGTTATGAACACATTGATTTAAGATTCCTCCTAGCCGGTTATCTCGTTCAAGTATCAAGACATCTTCAATTCCTTGTTCTCGCGCACTGATTGCCGCCGCTAGACCTGCAGGCCCTCCACCAATAATGACAATGTCATGTTGTTCTTTCACCTGCATCATCCTCCTTGCACGATTCCTTTCTTCTCTAAATCTCTTACAATTCCTTGTCCAGCAATTCTGATCCAGGCTTATTCTTACAAACAGAGGTCATCGGTATCCCGAGCTCATCTGCCAATATTTCCATCGCTTTAGGAGTGCAAAAGCTCGCCTGACATCTTCCCATTCCCTGTCTTACTCTTCGCTTAATTCCATCCATACTTCTAGCTCCCAGCGTTCGATGAATTGCTTCACGTATTTCGCCCTCAGAAATCATCTCACAGCGACAGATAACATTACCATATTCGGGTTTTTCCGCAAGAAGCTTCGCCTGTTCTTCAGGTGAGAGTTTTACGAATACTGTCACCCCTTTACGTCGTTTGATATATGTTCCCTTAGGCAACAGTTTTAACCTCTCAGATACCTTATCTGATATATATTCGCCGATTGCCGGAGCGCTTGACAACCCCGGAGACTCAATTCCTGCAGCATCAAAAAAGCCTTCGCAATCATCTGGTTCTCCCAAAACGAAGTCTCCGTTCTTCTCATGCGCTCGTAATCCCGAAAAGCTAGTAATCATTTTTCCATATGGAATATGGGGGACGCTAACAGCTGCTTTCTGTTCCACTTCCTCCAATCCCATTCGCGTCGTTTCCGTGCCTTCTTTGTCATTGATATCTCGGGCATTCGGTCCAATCAAAATGTTTCCGTGAACCGTTGGTGTTACCAAAACTCCTTTTCCGTACTCGCTTGGTAACTGAAAGATCGTGGCTTTTACAAGATTTCCCACTTCCTTGTCCAGCAAAATATACTCACCACGTCTGGGATGTATCTCTAATTTGCTTTTAGAAACCATATTATGAAACACGTCTGCATACACACCGGCGGCATTCACCACTGCCCTCGCTTCAATCGTTTCGCCCTGTTTCGTTTTCAAAAAAAAGCGGCCTCGTTCTCTTGTTATATCTGTGATCTCCGTCAAAAAACAGAAGTCCACCCCATTATCTGCCGCATTTTCTGCCATTGCGATAGTCAAAGAGAAAGGACAAACTATTCCGGCACTAGGAGCCCAAAGAGCTGCAACCACAGAAGGAGACAAAGCCGGTTCCATCGTCCTCGCCTCCTTGCCCGTAAGTATACGCATTCCCTTCACGCCATTTTTCACTCCACGATTATACAATTCATAAAGCTTTCCCCACTCTTCCTCGCGAAAACATAACACCATAGAGCCATTATTAACATATGGAAAGTCAAGCTGCCATGACAATTCTTTTATCATCTCACATCCCTTGACATTCATCTTGGCCATCAAACTACCCGGTCTCGCATCAAAGCCTGCATGTACAATTCCCGAATTGGCTTTACTGGTTCCAGCACATACGTCTTCATCCCGTTCCACGACAAGGATCTTTGCCTCATACCTACTCAAGTAACGTGCTATAGCACATCCGATAACACCAGCACCGATTATTACTACATCATAGCCGTCCATGTTGATACCCCCTATCAAGATTATTCAACAAAACCCCGACCACTCGAAACACAGACAAACCTTGTCCAATATGCAACTCCAATTATCAGATAAATGACAACTGTTCCTGCAAACACTCCATATACCCCCATCTTCGAAATAAAATACCAGTCTGCAATAATCTGAACAACAGCCGTCAAAACAGACATTAACAAGTTAAAACGATACTGACCGATTGCAATTAGCATGTTCATCGGCACAATTCGAATTCCCGCATTTAGGCCACGAACAATCCACAAAAACAATGAAATGTTAACCGCATCAGCATACTTTTTTCCATAAAGTAAAGGGAGAAAGAACGGTGTAAGCGCCATTCCAACTGCCGCACAAAAAACTACTAATCCAAAATTCAACAACCCAACTCGAATAACCAATCGTCGGATGCTCTTTCCTTCGTTATCCATAGCTGCAGCAATCGGGAAGAAATAAACAACCACCGCCTGTGAAACCAACAAAATCATTTGCGGAAGATAATTAGCAACTCGATAATTTGACAGAACCTCCTCTTCAGCAATAATATGGCTAATCAACATATTCTCGTTATACGGCATCATTATGGAAAATGCGTTTGCTACAACTAACGTGAGTGCAATCTTCCAGAAAGTTTTCTTTAGCACAGGGTTTAATGACGTCTTTTCGGTTCCCTCGAAAAGCTTATTTGTATACCAAAACAGATACCCCGAAAGAGCTATAAGAACCATGTACCTTGCAAATACAATGCCAATTGCATCCAAGCACAAAACGAGCAGAATGCTCAAAACACATGTCAAAATACTATAAAGCAGGTTTAAGTATGCATATTCTTTGACAAATGACTTTGCTCTAACATATGTAATTAATAAATCATACACACAATAAATAGTAGGATAAAGCACCATGATGATTAAAAAATGCTTTGCACTCTCAAATGGAAGTTTAATCATACACATCACTGTCACGATAATAACTGTAACAACAATTGAAAATGCTCCTGTACACCTTATTGAATAATTGAGATAGGCCCGATCTTCGTTTTTAGATGTTTGTCCAGCGCAAACCTTCAACATTGCAGATGCCATTCCCAACCCGGTAAAAAGAGTAAGATAACCGTAAACAGTATCCGCATACCCTAGATATGCATATTGATTTTTATCAACAAACCGGGCAACCACAATGCTTGAAATCATAGTAACTGCTTTGTTTAAAAACGTTCCGGTAAACACATGAAAAAAACCGCCCCTAAACAATGACACTACCTTTTCCTTTAGTTTTTCAACACTCTTGCCCAAACATTTACCCTCTATCTCTACTTTTTTGTATTCCTCTCTGCATTCAGTTCAAAGAGAACTTTACAACCTGTTCTCCTGCCATTTTCTAATTACCGAACATATCTTTTCTGCAGCATGACCATCTCCGAAAGGAGTATAAGTCGGATCTATCGTCTGTTTCCTCTTGAGTTTTTCCAAAATATCATCTCGATCCGCCTTCGCAAGTTGATTCCTATTACCAACCATCGTCTCCGGCCACACAACATAATCTAGAACGAAAACACATTGAATCCCCGCGTAGAAGGCTTCACATTGTAGTCCACCCGAATCTGTCACTATTTTCTTGGCATTAATCGTAAGGTGAACCGAATCCGAATAACCTACGGGTTGCGTAAGAATTATCCTCCTTAGGTTGTTCTCTGCGCAGACACGCTCTGCTCTTTCATGATTTCTAGGATGTACAGCATAAATCGTCGGAGCATCAAGACTATTCATTGCCACAAGTATTTCGGTCAAAGGCTTATCATCGCAAGTGTTCTCTTGTCTGTGACACGTCATATAATAGTATTCATCAGGTACATGCACCTTGTTTCCATTGAAATCAAGAATATTGGGGTTATTCCATGGAAGTTTGGAAAAGTGCAAAAAAGAATCATACATGATATTGCCTACACAATAAGATCTCTCTCCCAAACCCTCATTCCTGAGTTTGTTTAGAGCATCTTCAGTTGCGCAAAAATTCAATGTCGCCAGATGATCAGTTGTAATCCTATTAACCTCCTCAGGGTTATCCAATGTTCCCAAACGATTTCCCGCTTCAACGTGAAACACAGGAAGATGAAGTTTGACTGCCGCAAGTCCTGCCGCCAAAGTAGAGTTTGTATCCCCATAAACAAGTAGAGCATCCGGTTTTTCATTTATCAAGATTTCCTCAATAGCAACCAACATCCTTGCGGTCATCTGCCCATGGGTTCCCCCAGAGATGCCCAAATTATAATCTGGCACTGGGATTCCCATCTCTCTAAAGAAAATCGCAGACATATTGTCATCGAAGTGTTGCCCTGTATGGACAAGAATTTCCTGGTGTTCCTTACGAATCTGACGTGACCCTGCAGCCGCCTTAATGAATTGTGGTCTCGCTCCAACAACCGTAACAATTTTCATAACAGTGCAATGACAAGCGCACAAATTGCGCTTGAAAGCTTCCTTTCTCTATATTTTTTTCTTCGAGATCTCCCCAATATCCTTTTGGGCAAAAAACAACAACCGCTGTAATCAACACTTTTCATTCAATCTTTATGGGAAAGATTGTCAATGATTTGTCCAACTCGATGAATCCACAGATGCCGATTTAGCAGAGCCTCCTGTATGTTTTGTTGAAAAGTCTCATATTCCTGATAATTGTTTAGTAATTCCTCCAACGCATCAGCGAAAGCAATAACATCCTGCTCAACCACCTTACCAATTTTCTCCTTCTCAATAATACGCGCGACAGCCTTACTTTTCACCACTACCTGCGGCAATCCGTAACTCAAGTATTCGAACGTCTTTACAGAAACAGCAAATTCATTGTATACGTTTTGACTCTTCCCGGAAACGGCGGCAGATGCAGTTTGATATAATGGCGCAAGCTCTTTGTCACCTGATGCATGGTGAACTTCTAGCCACTTAGTTTCACCATAGGGATTATAGAACTTTTCCCACTCCTCCTTACGGCAAACAAGAATAAGTTTGTAGTCCGCGCATCTACTGTAGAGCTCATGAAATACATCTAAAAGAAATCTACCACCATATATATCCGCTATCCCACCGACATAGATAACTGTGTGATTAGGCTGTCTGTTCGCCACTAATCTGTTTTCCCCTGCTGGAGGGAGAGCTATCATTTTTTTATAGTCCATAAGTTCCTTACACTCTTCCGACGGGAGATAGATAATATCACAATAATGCAAAACCCTGTCTGTCAAGTATTGCAGAAAGTCAAGTATCCATTCTTTAGCCCTTCCTTTTAACCCCGTTCTTCTAGGGAACAAATCTGGAAACTTGCGATAGAAATCCCGATAGAAATACCCTGTCGGTATTCCGCTTTTGCATATTGTCTTTATTAGGCGCCGGTCAGCATGAAGCATTATCGGATAAGTGGGCGATTCTATATAGCATAAATCAGGCCTGCACCTCTTTATTTCTTTTTCGATTTTCTTTATTTGCTTGCTTCGCTTCCCATGTGTTTGCATACCACTCAACAACAGTATTTCGTGTCCCTCTTCTCGAAACGCCTTTAGCATCTTCGCCGGCCGCACGCCAGACCCAGAAGACACAAAGTCCTGATCCACATAGGTAATGTATAGTATTCTCACGTCAACGGTACCTCTTTTCTGTCATCTTCATAATTAATCAAAAGAATGCTCAAAAACAGCATCAAAAAATATGACAGGCTAAATATGTTTGTCAGCATATAACCAGTGTTAATAGCAATAGTCACAAGGGTTATCGCAACTGCCATCAACATTTTTTTATTCCTAATTCCACTGGAAACACTATCAAACAACCGAAAAGAAGCAACATATCCAAATGATGAGATTATCGTTCCAAACCACCCAAACGAAAACATCGCAGATCCGACCATTCCAGTGTTTGCTCCCATATTAGTTCCATAGTATGTCCTCCCTATGATATGTGCAATATTGGGCGAATAGTATGGTGAATAAACCCCCAAAGCGTCACACACCCTGGCATATTGCGTTCGTAAATAATCTGGCTCATGCGTTAAGAAAAAATCAAAATACTGTTCTCCCAGACGATTCGGAACTACCGCGTACCTTCTGTACATATCAGTTATTATGGATCCGTTCTCGAAAAGCATCACATCAGCCAATAAAACAACTCCCGCGATTGCAAATAATGGTATCAGTCCTTTGTTCTCCACACGAAAGAGCCCGAGGAAAATCGAGACTACTGCAAGGAACAAAAAAATCCTGTTGGCTTGTATTACAAACATAGCACCAACAGCAATTAATAAAACAGTTACTACCCACCATTTCTTTTTTTCAGAATAATAAGCCAGCATGAAAATCATAAAGTATACGGCCCAATATTCAAAATTTACAAGGATCCAATGAAAATTGGCCTCAGAAGCAGCCGCCCGTACTCCATAAACATCATGAAGACTCGCCATAAATCTAGAAAAACTAAAAAACGTTCTCGTATAAAAGGACAATACAACAGTGATTCCTACCGCCAAAAGAATCATAGCCGCCATCATTTGCCCCTTATTGATTCTGATACTTCTCAGACTTGCTACAAGCACACTTCCTTTCCTTGCTTTTAAAACCACACTCCAGAATTCCAAGAAACACATAAACACGAAAAAATAAGCAATATAGGCCCAAGACATATTAGTTGCTGCCTGCTGCGTAACTCCCGGAATAAAATAGAGGTAATACAACAAAACCATGGCAGTATCTGTCATAGTTTCTCTTCTGACATGCTTGTCAATGAGGAACACAATCAGCAGAGTCTCCAACACTGCGAAGTAATACTTAGACATATTGAAAGAATAGACAAATAACTTCCCGTCGTAACTTCCCGCCAGAACTTTGCCATAAAAATGCAAATACAAAACATGAACAATAACCGCATAAACCAGAGTTAGCAAGAATCTTTTTGCTTTCTGCTTACCTTTTTCTTCAACCACTTTTCTTCACTCCACTCAAACTTCTCCATATGTCGCCTTGCTGATTAAGCTTTTATATATTTGTATGTATTCCCGGACGTTTTTTCCCCACGTCAGCTCTTTTACATTCTGCTTTCCTCGATTTGCAATCTCAGACGCCTCCTCAGGGTTTTGAATACACCAATCAATAACATCAAAAATCTCTTTCGGGGCTTCTGGCTTAATTAAAAAGCCATTTTTTCCGGAAACAATCACATCTTCGATGCCTTCTCCCTCGGTACCTATTGTTATACATCCTACCGACATGGCTTCCAAATACACGATACCAAATCCTTCATTGATGCTTGGCATGACAAAGAATTGATTTCTAGACATTTCCCTAAGTGCTTCGGTATTGCTCTTTTGCCCCATAAAGACCACATTTTCAGAAACGCCTACCGTGTGACACAATTGCTCATATTCAGTTCTTTTGGGACCTTGTCCGACAACACTGAGTTTAATCTCAGGATATTTTTCCTTTAGCAATGCTACGGCTTTTATTGTCACATCAACCTTCTTGCGCTCAATCAGACTAGATGTCTGATTAATAGAGAATATGGCTTTGTTTTCCATGTGCGCAGCACTGATGCAATAACCATTCAATATTACAACTTTCTTATTTGGTACAGCAGCCATATCTAGCAATCTCAACAGCTTACTACTGACACTTACTATAACATCTGCTGTCGTGAGGTCTCTGACTATTCTTTTTTCTTTCCCCTTGCTTAATGGAATCAAAGCGTCACTACCGTGCGTCGTTACTACCAGTGGACATCTCAGTTTTCTTTTCAAGCTCATTCCAATATTGCTATCCAAACCTATCGTATGAGCATGAATAATATCTGGGGCAAACTTACGAATATTCCTCATCACGGCAATCCAAACGGATATTATAGCTGAACGATTATTGAATAATCCCTCTCCGAATTTGGACAACGAAGGGTATCTTACGAATAGATGAAGTGCCCCATCAATCTCCACACTTCGAACCATCCTTGATATCCTTCTTTTACAATAGTCCTTCTTCCCGACAGAAATCGGAACGATTACCATAACCTGACACCCTTGATGAACCAATTCTTTCACCTGATCATGGATGAAAGAAGCAGTTGGAGAATTATCATTTTGGAAATGCGCTATTACAAGTACTTTCATTCTTTTAGCTCAACGTCCTGTCTAATCATTTTTCTTTTCTTGATAAATTTCCTATCATTTTTCTGATAATTACTGATACCTTATCTGTTTTATACTCTTCATGTTCATGCCCCTTTGCTGTCACGTAGCTTTCAAGTTCCTCCTTGCTAATTCCGATTTTCTTACAAATGAATGACTTATATTCTTCCATCATCGCCTCGTCGTACATCGGCTTCGATAGTTGATTCATTGCTTCTTCTCTTGTCATCTGTCCGGAAACAATCATGCTGGACAGATGCGACGATCTTTTGTCAACGCCAAACTTTCTCGGAAACCAATATAATTGAACGAATGCCGTAAGAATATTCTCTAGATGTTTTGCACCGTAGTATTCAAAACCGCAAAAATCGTAAAGTTCCTTGAATGCTCGCTCTCTGTTATAATCAATATAATTCAATGGTCTCAACTGAACCACTTTACCAAATTTCGTGTTCAAAAACTTTTTATATGACGAGACAAACTTCAACTTATCGATGGGTTTCACTCCATACTTCTTGTGAATATCAAATATATTCTTTGTATCCATCGCATTAAAGACATGATCCTGTTGGAGGATACACTCCAAGGCGAAATTACCCCCGGAGAGAAAATATTTAATCCCTTCTTTCTCCACCAAATCATACAAAAACGCAAACAGGATATTATCTTGTGGAATCGCCAAGTTAGGGACTCCGGCTTTCATGTATGCTAACGTAAGATCATTAAACTGTACCTCATCCGGCGCAATAGTTCGAAGGTCAATATTGGCCTTGTCGCAAAGTCTTTGAATGTTCTTTTTTGAGATTTCCGTATCATAACCATCATCAATATGTACTGCAAGAATCCTCAATCCCCACTTAAATCCGAGATATGCCAAATAGGAAGAATCCAATCCTCCGGAGATTCCCATTATACAATCGTATTTTTTATCTTTGTTTTCATTTTTTATCTTGGCAAGCATTTCTTCAAGTTTCAATTGGCCTGTCGCATTTGGGAAATACGTCGTCGTATTAATTTCCGCCAATGCCTTTGTACAATAATTACAGTATCCATTCTCATCAAACGTAATGCTTTTATCCGATGCATCATTCATCACACAACGGGTGCAATACCTAACTGCCTTCATGGGATGACCTCCTATTAAAGTTGATTATATAGCTCAACAAGTTTATTCTCTTCAGATTTCCAATTATACTGCTTGTCAATAGCAGCCTTGCCATTACGTCCTAAAGCTTGTGCCATTTTAGGATTATCAATCAACGTCAAGCATGCCACCTTGACTTCCTCCGGATCTGTAGGATTCACACAAATACCACATTGATTTCCCTCAACAATCTCTCTCCAGAGGGGAAAATCAGATGCAACAACAGGAAGCCCTGCTGCCATAAACTCAAAAAGCTTAATTGGTTGTGCCTCCAGATGATTTGCTGCCGGCTGATAGATTACAATGCCTGCCCGAGAGTTTCCATAAAGCTCATTTACTTCATCTCTTGAAATTTTTCCAATAAAACGTATCATTCCTTACCCTCAAAATAATACTACGATTTCCTTACTTATAGGTTTGATCTCTGCCCTCTATTGTATCTCCATTATTTCATGATTCCCAGCAACAATCATTTTTTCACTTGTCCCTTTCATTGCCTCAATCATAATCTGTTCTCCTCGCAACTGATCAATTCCACCAGCATAGCAAATCTGTGCTTCTCTTTCGGAAAACGGAGTTTGATGGTATTTAATGTCATCTAATTTAGGATAATTGTTGACCACAACCACTTTCTTGCATACTCCTGTAAATACCTTTGCAATGTGCGGGGTTGCAGCCACAACTGCATCTAATCGCTTTACGACATGTGCTTCGTATTTTCCGTATATTCTCGCTACAATTTTGCGTAACCACTTGGGGATCCACGTTTTATCTCTTATTTGAGCAGCCACATCTTCATGACTGTCAAAGATCACTTTCTTTCCTGCATGCTTCAGTTTTAATCCGTATGGCAACAATTCCGGATCATGAAAATGATATACATCTGCATCAATTTTTTTTGCTGCTTTGTATACCCTTTTGGCTGTTCGTGTCATTCTTTTTCTTCGGCTATTTTCCTGGGGACCTATTCCGACCATGTGAACACCGTTTTTTTTATATTCACTTCCGCATGAAACCAAAAAAACCTCATGCCCGGCTTGAGCTAATGAAACACACTCCTTAAGAAAGATTCTTATATCTTCCTGCGGATGTGCGCTTGTCATATGACAAACTTTCAAAAGAGCCCCTCCCTTCAGGCATGTTCACATATCAAACGACATGCCAATCTTAATGATTTGCAAAGAACTTTCCGCACCAAATGTTTACAATCTCCAGAATCTCATTCCGGAAGCCCTCAACTCGTCCATACGATACAACGACTTCACATCAATCAGAACTCTTTCTTCATCTGCTAATTCGCTCTTGAATAACCCTTTCAACTGCATTAAAGACATTGCCCTGTACTCATTGTGTCCCACTGCAACAATAACGCAATCCGCCTTCGGAACATTCTCCCACGCAGTCAGCTCAACACCATACTCGTGCTTCGCCACAGCCGCATCAGCCCACGAATCCGTAACAATCGGATTGATGTCGTACTCCTTCAAACGATTGACAATGTCAACAACCTTGCTATTTCTCGTGTCAGGGCAATTCTCCTTGAACGTCAGCCCGAGAATTACCACGGTCGCCTTCTTAGGTGCCATTCCAGCCTCAATCATTTCCTTGATTGCAGCATCAGCGACAAATGCTCCCATAGAGTCGTTGACCTGGCGTCCGTTCAGAATGATTTGGCTATGATACCCTAGTTTCTCGGCAACATTAGTTAGATAATACGGATCCACACCAATGCAGTGACCACCTACCAGCCCGGGCTTAAATCCAAGCGCATTCCACTTCGTATTCATGCCTGCAAGAACTTCATCTGTATCAATTTTGAGCTTATCACAGATGATAGCGATTTCGTTCATAAACGCAATATTAATATCACGCTGACTGTTTTCAACAACCTTCACTGCCTCAGCTGTCTTGATGTTGGATACAGGGAATGTGCCCGCCTTGATTACAATGTCATAGACCTTCTTAATCTCTGCTGCAGACTCCGCATCCATACCGGATACAACTTTGCGAATATTTGTTAGAGTGTGAATGCGATCGCCGGGATTGATACGCTCAGGGCTGTAGCCGATTTTCCAATCAACACCACACTTCAACCCAGATTCTTTTTCAATAATCGGGACACAGATGTCTTCCGTAACACCGGGATATACCGTGGACTCAAAGACAACAATCGTCCCGGCCGAGAGGTTCTGGCCAACAGTCCGGGATGCACCCTCTACCGGACGAAGATCCGGCGTATTATCCTCGTTCACGGGAGTCGGAACCGCAACTACGATAAAACGTGCTTCCTTCAATTTTGTCGGATCCGCAGTAAACTCCACCGTCGTGTCCTTAATGGCCTCGCCGACTTCGTTCGTGGCATCGATACCGTTTTTGTACTCGTTGACTCTCTTCTCGTTGATGTCAAACCCGATTACATTGATATGCTTTGCGAACTCAACGGCAATCGGCATACCGACATACCCGAGTCCTACAAGAGCTAACTTTTCTTTTCCAGAAATAAGGCCCTGATAAATGTTATTAAATTCCATTTTATTCTTTTACTCCTTTAGTGTAATAAAAACGTTTTCGCTTTTGTCATAATCTTTGCTACGCTTCCAAAAGAACATCGCAAATTGCGTTCACTTCCTCCTCCTTCAAGTACGGGTGCATCGGAAGGCTGAGGCAACGTTTTGTAGCTTCAACTGTATTCGGATACATCGAATCATCAAGATTCATCCAGCGGTAGGCCTCCTGTTGATGAAGTCCGCGCGGATAGTAAATCATTGACGGAATACCTCTCTCTTTAAGTTTCGCCTGCATAGCGTCACGAGCCTCTTTATTCTCCAACAGGATTGTGTACTGTGCCCAAGATGACAGGAAGCCATCCGGAACTAACGGTGTGACAAAACGTCCGGCAAGACGCTTCGTGTACCAAGCTGCGACTCGGTTCACGTCTGCAATCTCATGCGCAACAAACGCTTTAAGCTTCGGCATCAGAATGGCAGCCTGAATCGTGTCCAGACGGCTGTTCATCCCAATCTCCCTGTTATCGTATTTATCAACCGGACTCTTTCCCTGGGCGCGCAGACTGCGAAGGCGCGCATCCTCCTCATCATCATCCGTGAAGACGGCTCCACCGTCGCCATAGCAACCCAATGGCTTCGCTGGGAAGAACGACGTGGTGGACATATTTCCAAAGGAACAGGCAAGTTTTCCTCGGATGTTTCCGCCAAATCCCTGTGCACCGTCTTCTAGTACTTTCAAACCATACTTTGCTGCAATCGGAAGAATCTTTTCATAATTTGCCGGCTGCCCAAACAAATCAACAGGAACAATAACCTTCGGCATCAACTTGCCTTCCGCAAGAACTCTCTGAATCTGCTTTTCAAGATTTTCCGGATCCATATTAAACGTAGCAAGATTAATATCCACAAGCACCGGCGTCGCTCCGAGAATAGAGGATGAACCTGCAGATGCAAAATACGTAAAGTCCGAGGTAAATACCGCATCACCCGGACCGATTCCCCACACCATCAGGGCAAGCTGCAATGCGTCCGTTCCATTTCCGCATGCAACGCAATGCTTTCTGCCAACATACTCCGCCAATGCATTTTCCAGCTCCGTCACCGGTTTTCCGAGGATAAACGATGTGCTGTCAATCACTGCCTGAATCCCTGCGTCGATTTCCGGTTTCAACGCCCGGTATTGCGCCCCTAAATCTCTAAATTGCATCTTTTGTTAAACCTCCCTCAGACCGTCTTCCGCTATCTGGTATTCTCTTCCGCATTTTGCGCATACAAGCGCCTCTGGCAATAATTCGCCGCATTCACACACCCATCCTTTTCTTCTTGCTGGAACTCCGAGCATCAGGGCATATGCAGGCACATTCGAGGTAACCACCGCGCCGGCTCCGATTAACGCCCACCGTCCGATTCTGTGGCCGCATACAATCGTCGCATTTGCGCCAATGGACGCACCTTCCTCAACAACTGTCTTCTTGTATCCCACATGACCTTTCGGATACTTCGCGCGCGGTGTCAAATCATTTGTAAAGACACAGGACGGGCCGCAAAAAACGTAGTCCTGAAGCTCCACGCCTTCATAGAGAGAGACGTTGTTTTGAACCTTAACTCCGTTTCCGACAATCACGTTGTTCGATACATTTACATTCTGACCAAAGGAACAGTTCTTTCCGATTCTGGCGCCAGACTGAACATGACAAAAGTGCCATATTTTCGTTCCTTCGCCGATTTCAACATTTTCATCGACGATGCTTGTCGGATGCACAAACACACTGCTCATGCGTCGAATCTCCCTTCAAAATCCGTGGACGCTACGTCCTTGAGCGGAAACTTGACCGGCTTTCCGGTCGCTGCGGATTGGTAAATCGCTAGTATCATCTCTACCGCGTTTCTTCCCGCCACAGCATCTACGTAAGGTTTTCTGTTATTCTTAATTGCATCAATTACATCAGCATAGAGACTGGTGTGTCCGTTCCCGTACACATTACTCGTCTGCTCCTGTAATCCCTTGTTTTTATCATCTGAATCGGTCTCGTCCGCGAAATTCCAGACATCGATATTATTTGTCGATGTTCCACCTATCTTTACCGTTCCGGTTTCCCCAAAGAGATACAATGTTTCCTCAAGGTTCTTAGGATATACATTGACTGTTCCCTCAATCGTTCCGACTGCGCCGTTCTTAAACTTTACAACTGCCATGCCGATATCCTCACACTCAAGGTAGTCATGGAACTGTTGCTTAGTAACGCCGTACACCTCATCGACTTCATCGCCCATCATCCAGCGAAGCAAATCAATTCCGTGAATACACTGATTGAAGAGGCAACCGCCGTCGGATGCCCATTTGCCGCGCCACGGCGCCTGATCATAGTATTGCTTTCCTCTGTTCCAACGCACATTGATAGATCCGTGAGAAATCCGCCCGAAACGTCCTCCCTCCAGAGCTTTACGCATCTCTTGAACAGCAACGTTAAAACGATTCTGGTGACATACCGACACCTTCACGCGCTTTTCCTGACTCCTCCTTACAATTTCTTCCGCGTCTGCCATAGACATTGCCATCGGCTTCTCAACAATGATGTTAATACCATAATCAATGCAGTACAACGCGATTTCTGCATGAACACCACTTTCCGTTGCAATAGCAACCAACTCGAGTTCCGGATGCTCTGCAATCATTGTCTTGTAATTGGAGTATCTAGCAATTGTCTTATCATTTTCCAGCCCATGTTTAGCCAGCAGACTCTCAATGGCCTCCGGTAACACATCGCATGCCGCGACAAACTCCAGCCCATTGTTCACCACTGCCTTTACGTGATTTGTGGCGATACGGCCACAGCCGATTAAAGCGTACTTCATTGTTTTAGTCCTTTCTATGTTACATTTAGTATTCTTATACTATGCTTCTGCTTTTTTCCATAATTTCAACAAACTGTTGTGCAAGTTCACGATATGTATACTTTGTCGTTGCTTCAATTCTTCCTTTCTCCCCCATCGCCTTACGCTCTTCCACTGACATACTCTTTATCTGCAATATAGCACGAACGATTGCTCCTGCGTCCTCAGGTGGTACAATCAATCCGCTTCCGCACTCCTCCAAAGGAGTAAACGGCGCATTTATTGCAACCACTGCTGGTTTTCCTGCCATCATGCTGTCATATATCTTGTTCATACAGACACCGAACCGATATAGGGGCGAGTTTTTAGCTCCGATATAGATGCAATCAAACTCCTTCGTCAAGGTGGGGATTGCTTTTTTGTTCACAGCAGGCAGGAAAGAAACATTTGTCATCCCCTGCGCAGATTGTTTCAGGTTTTCCTTTTCCACACCGTCACCTACCAAGACAAAGTGAATATCCTTTTCCTTAGTCTGCGCGGCTGCCTCAACCAACGTTGACAAACAATTGGACAGCGCGTGACCGCCAAAATATCCGACGATAAACTTTCCTTTATCATGTAACTGTTTCAAAAGCTCAGCGTGCCCCTCGGGCAATGGTTTGGAGTCTTCCCACTCCTCCGTAACGATTCCGTTAGGAACATGAAAAAAACGATTCTTACGGAGCCCGTGGTTCTCCATATACTCCTTCGCACACGGCAACAAAGATACCACCGCATCAGCATGTTTGTACGCGGAATTCTCCGCTTTCTGCATTACCACGACAAACGGGTGATTCTTTGACATCCCGCCAACTTCATAAAGCGTGGCCGGCCACATATCATGAACCTCATGAATGTACTTTGCTTTTGCCTTTTTGGCAATCTTTTGGGCTGGATAAGTGTCCAACGGATAAGTGGACGATGCAATAACAACATCTGGCTTCCATTCTTTGGCAATTCGCTTCGCATGCAGATACAGTTTGCGAACAAACCGTTCCATAGTCAACGCGCGCTTCATTCCATTTCCGGAATACTTTCCCGTTTTCACCCAAAGATACTCAATTCCATCGACTTCTTCCGAAGAAAAGTCCTTTTCGACAATCGGATTCTTCTTTCGCAAATGGGAGTAATCTCCTGCGATTATTATCACAGAATGACCTCGTTTAATCCACTCTTGGGAAAGGTAGTAGGGGCGAAATTCCATTCCCATTTCCGGTGAGCCAGCATAATGATCAATGTAGAGAATATTCATTCAATCTCTCTTCCTATCGTTTTGAACGAAAAATCACGAATCCGTATTTTCTCTGGCGATAACAGCTCTAGGATAAATGACCAATCATACATCATTCCCTCTTCAAGAAATACCTTTGTGGTTATGTACTCATCCTCTAGATTCGAGTTTCCTCTTAACCTAATGCTATATTCCCCTGACTCGCTCGAATGAATGTACTTGCCATTCCATTCTCCTGCACTCCTGGCAATAAAGACTGGGGCACTTTGCTCTCCTGAAGTGATATTTATCAAGCTTAAAACAACCATATTAAAGGCATTGTTGGGTTTGTCTGTAGTAAACTGCAATGTATTACCCTTTCGCAAAACTCCCTTTGATGCTTCGCCATTCTCAAAATCAATTAAATCCATTTGTTGAAGATTCCATTTGCATGGGCCCGAAAAAGTATAGTCCTTCAAAACAACTTCATCTTCCTGTAGATTCTCCAGCAGAAAGCTGAATTGATATCGTTTCCCCTGTAGCAAATAAACATATAAATCTACACTCTCGTCTTTTTTATTTCCATTAGCCTTAAGCCTGACCCTATACCATCCTTCCTTTCGCAAATGGATGTACTCCGATGCACACATTCCAGTCTTTTTTTCTGAATCTATGGTTTCAATGTATTCTCCAGTGTCACCCTGCATCAATTGTAAACTTACCCTGCTAAAAGCATTCTCCGGGGACAATGACAAAAAAATCAACCTGTTGTTATCCACATCATATTTTACGCCATTAGAACAAACCTTATTTCTTTCTGTGAAAATCTCCTCATTCACAATTATTACAGGAAAACCGTGTGGAATACCATCAAAATCTTCGTAGAATATCATTGCTTTACCTGCGACGGAACCATGCATTACCTGCGCACTCGGAAGGCCATTCTCGTCTGGATACAGGTCATATACTCTTCCTGCTGCATTCAAATAAACGTACCTAGAGAACGGTAATTCTCTTTCATAATACACTTTATCAAGATCCCCTGAAGTGGCTACATAAACTCTTTCTGTTTCGGTTGGAATCTCTTTCTGCGCATCAACCCTGTCTTTCTTCTCTTCTGATAACCAAGGAGAAAAATCAATTGCCTTCATCGTCTTTGCACTAAAGTATTGGTTTTCGACCGTATATTCCGCCACTTCAAATACAACCACGTCTGGTTGATAAAGCGTACAATAGTAGTCAAGATTTAGCACATTTTGGTAATCATGAACCCCTAGATATTCGCTAGCCCGTCCTATAAAAAACTCTGGGCACCTATTATAATAGCTTCCATGAAACACAAGCAGCTTCGGGTACATTTTCGCTTTTTCGGAAGTGTTCACAAAGTATTTAATTGCATTAAATCGACTATCTCTTTTAACAGACTTCACATTACTTGTCAAGTCTTTCCACTGTCCCTTTAAGGAATACTTCGGAACCTCCTCATTGACCAAAAACCTCGACGATGGTAAGTACTTTGCCACTACTGTCGTTATTGAGAAATCTTCCGGGGAGTATGGAGTTACATTGGAATAATCCTTTCTGATTGCACACCATAGATTATTGGTCGCATAGAAGGCTCCAATGTCATTCCAATGTCCCGCATCATACTGCCGGTTGAATACCTGTTCTCTTGCACTGATCCTTGAAAGCATCTCACGGTTATCTACGACAGTAACATCCTGTTTTCTCAACTTTGACAACAATTCCTCAACCCATTCATCGTTATAATTCACACCATTGGGAAGGTATTGTCGATATACCGAAATCTTCTCTGGGTCAAACATAAAGAAAAATGAAATCCCACGAGCATCACAATACTCCTTCATCTTTACCACGGAAGAAACAAATAAATCGTGGTATTCCGAATACTGAATATTATAATGCATATTAAAGAACATATATCCGTCTTGTCCATACGTATAAATCGGATGAGTCAATTCGCCGGAGAATAAATCGTTAATCTTTTGATATCCAGTGACAAACTGGTCGCGGAAACCTATTCTGTCCCGCAAATATGATTCAACCTCCACTTCATAGTTTTCATGTCCAATTTCTGGAAATTCAACAAGCATGCGGTTATCAAAATCAGAAGCAACTCCTTTCCTGGTATTTGTGCCATAGAATGGAATTATCAGCGCAAGAAGAAAGCAAGCAACATATATAAAGTTCAGGATTTTCCTCATCTCTGCCCTCCCCTCTAAAACTGGAAGTACAAAAACGGACTATATGTCGAACTCACCACATACATGAGATCCACTGCGAACAATAACAACAAAAAAACACGCCTAGCTAATACTCCGCAACCTCGATTAAGCAACTTCCGCATATTTTTCTTGATAAGCTTCAACCCCAATAAATGACCAATTGCAATCAACACAAAGAACAGTATAGCCCGATTTGAAAGATAGTAACGCCAGGTAAAATTCACAAGTCCACTTGTTGAGGCAACCATTGCGCTGATTGTCTCCCACGAAGTTTTCAAATCTTTCGACATAAAGAATATCCACGCAAACCCGACAACAAACATGGTGAAAAACCATTTTACAACCATTGGCGTCTTTTTATACCACGTTCTGTCATGGATTAACCGCTCAACAACCACGCAAAGCCCATGGATTGCTCCCCAGACCAGAAACTGCCAGCCTGCTCCGTGCCATATTCCTGTGAGAAAAAAAACAATAAGCAGGTGGATGTACACATTTCCACGTCGGTTTCCTCCCAGCGGAATGTATACATACTCGCGAAACCATATTCCAAGCGATATATGCCATCTGCGCCAAAATTCCGAGATGGAACTGGACAGGTACGGATAATCAAAATTCTCTTTGAACTGAAACCCGAATATCCGACCTAATCCGATGGCAATATCAGAGTATCCCGCGAAGTCAAAATACAGTTGAAAAAAGTACAAAAAAGCCCGAAGCCACAGTGTAAGCGTATCCACGCCACCAACGGAGATCCCAATATTGATTGCAGCAATCCTGGCCCCAAAAGTATCAGCAATGATTGCTTTCTTTGCAAGACCGATAATGATTCTGTCAACCCCTTCCGCAATCTCATCAAGTTTTGTTCTACGGTTTTTTAGTTGTGGCTTAAAATCCTTCCACAAAACGATTGGCCCAGAAACAAGCTTCGGAAACAAAGAAAGAAACGTCAGACATTCCAAAAAACTGCCTGGCTCAGCATCTCCTCGATAAATATCAACAACATAGGAGACTGCTTCGAAAACTATGAAAGATATTCCCAAGGGGATAATAATCTTCGAGACATCCGTGTACGGTTTTTTAGTAACTTCATTAATCCACTCTCCGACCAGTTTTGCATACTTATAAAACAAAAGAATGCCAATCAAGCATACGACTGGGAAAAAAACATTTGCCTTTTTTTTCTCGTTGCCCAGCACTTTTCCTGCCATATAGGTAAAAGCTGCAACAAACATAAACACCGATACTGTTTCCTTGTTAGCCCACCAATAAAAAATAATGCTCAGAACAACAATGAGGACATTATCTGCAGTATCATTGCGAAACACTTTGTCCACGAGCAGGTACAACACGATTGAAAGCGGGAGAAATACAAACAAAAATGTAATTTCCGAGAAGCCCATGGGCACCGTCCTTTCGCAATCTCAGACGTACTTTTTTCCGAAAATGGCCATAAACGTCCTGAACATAATCACAAAGTCCTTGATGAAATAAAACCTTCTGACACTTTGCAAATTAAAATGCATCTTCTCCGGCAGCACTTTTTCCACATACACCTTATCGACATCCTCTGCCGCATCTAATAGTTCCGCCTCGTCTTTATATCGTATACTGGCCTCACTAGTAATTCCGGCCGGGAGGAGAAGTGTTGCAAACATCTCCGGCTTATACTTCTTAACATATTTAACAGCCTCGGGACGAGTTCCGACAAAACTCATATTTCCACTTATCACATCAAAAATCTGAGGAAGCTCATCCAGGCGTAGTCCGCGAAGCTTACTTCCAACTTTGGTGATTCGGCTGTCGTTTCCAACTGTTACTGCCGAACCAATCTTGTCCGCGTTATTGACCATCGTGCGAAACTTATGAATGCGGAACTTCTTTCCGTACGATGTCACACGTTCCTGACGATAGAATACCGGACCCTTGGAATCCAACTTAATGGCAATCGCAATGATTGCCATAGGAATGGCAAGAAACAAGAGCATAATCCAGGCAACGACAACATCGAAAGCTCTTTTAAGCGCCAGCTGCCCGCGCTTTTTATTCAACACCTCCCAGTATGGACGAACTTCAGGAACTCTCATGAAGCTCGGGAGGTCTTCCCAACGTCTTAGCATAAATTCATTTCCTTTACGGTTTTGCGAAGCGAATCGCATACATACTCAATGTCTTCGTCGCTTAAAAGCGTGTGTAACGGGAGCGAAATCAGATTCGCATAATACCCGTACGCATTCTGGAAATCAGCGATGTCCCATCCGTATCTCTTATACGCCGTCATCATCGGAAGCGGCTTATAATGCACATTTGTCGCTACACCAAGCTCTGCCATCCTCTCAATCACGGCGTTTCTTTGCTCAGCCGCAATTCCGGGAATCCGTATCAGATAGAGATGCCCGGAGCTTGTGCTGTCAGCCGTCCTGTGAACCAGATGTCTGATTCCCAGCTCATCACACACCGCGTCGTACTTCGCAATAATCTCTGCCCGGCGTTCAAGGAGTTTCGGATAACGGTCCAACTGTCTCAATCCGATAGCAGCCATAACGTCAGTCATGTTGCATTTGTACCAGGGTCCGATAATGTCGTATTCCCATGCTCCGAGCTTCGTCTTCGCAAGGGCGTCTTTGTTCTGTCCATGCAAGGAAAGCAACTGATAGAACTTGTAAATCTCTGCATCGTCTACGCCGGCAATCGGCTTCCAAGTGCTTGCACCGCCTTCGGCAGTGGTAAAATTCTTCACGGCATGGAAACTGAACGACGTAAAATCGGCAATTGCTCCGCAATACTTCTTTTCACCACGAAATATTCTGGAAGCTCCGAGGCTGTGAGCTGCATCGGAAAGAACCGCAATGCGCCCGAGAGAAGCCTGAATCCGGTGATTCAAATCTCCAAGCGGAGTCCCGTCGGATTCAACCGCACGGAACAACTCTTTCTTGCGCTCTACAATGCCGTAGATGGTTTCGTAGTCGGCGATAATGCCGGCAAGATCAACGGCAACGATGGCCTTTGTCTTTTCGTTTATTGCAGCCTCAAGTGCCTTATAATCCATCTCAGGCATATGCGTACTCGCATCGCCGTCCTTTTGGATATCGACAAATACAACCGTTGCGCCGCAATGAATTGCTGCCGAGGCCGTCGCAGTATATGTGTAAGCTGGAACAATCACCTCATCGCCCGGTCCGATGCCGAGAATACGCAAGTTAAGTTCTTCTGCCGCAGTCGCCGAATTCAGGCAAACTACCCGATTACTCCAGCGTGCAACGTCTGATTCCGTATCGATATCGTTTTTACCGGTCTCAATATAGGCAGCAATTCGACGCTCCAAAAGTTTTGTGCGTGGTCCCGTTGTAATCCACCCGGATTGAAGAGCCTCTGCAACCTCTGTTATTTCTGCCTCCGTAATGTCCGGAGGGCTGAAACTAATCTTTCTCATGATTCCAATCGCCTTTCAGTTCAAAGCCTCCTACTCTTTTCACTATAATGATACAATTCTCACTTCAATATGATTATATCGAAAATCAGGATTTAACTGCTCAAACTCCTCAACTAGTTCTTCCGTCATTTCAGAAGTAACGCTATCTACTTCATGAATCGGTCCTAATCGTTCTTCATCAAGAAGAATCCGCCCCTCTTCATCATGCAGCTCTCTTCTACTATTGCTAATGTCCGGCCATGCACAAACTCGAACCCTCATTAATACCTCCATACTGAAATACACATACGCAAGGAATAAGAATACTTATAGCCCACATAAAAATTTATTATCATCATCGCCGCTGACTTCACCGGGATTCTCGATACTATCTTGCCCGGCTTCCTGCATCAGCATCCTATACGTCTCGCTTCGAAGCGCTTCTACGCCCTCCTGATGGTACGTACTTACCATGCTGGCAACAAGACGTTTGATATCACGGCTGTTCGCGTATGCGGCATCCATGAGGTCGTCGAGATCGTCGAGGAAGCGGTTGATGTCGAACTTAATCGGGCAACCGATGTGAATCTTCTCATTTTCCGTCTTCTGAATGCCCTCTTCGGCGAGGAGCTTCTCTTCGTAGAGCTTTTCGCCCGGGCGAAGACCGGTGTATTCGATTTTGATGTCGATGTCCGGCTTAAGACCGGAAAGCTTGATAAGGTTACGCGCAAGCGTATCAATCTTGACGGGGCTTCCCATGTCGAGGACGAAGATTTCACCGCCCTTTGCGTTGGTTCCTGCAAGAAGCACAAGGCTTACGGCCTCGGGTATCGTCATGAAATAACGGATGATATCCGGATGCGTTACGGTAACGGGACCGCCTTTTTCAATCTGCTTTTTGAAAATCGGAATGACGCTGCCGTTCGAGCCGAGTACATTGCCGAAACGGACCGCGACAAATTCGGTCTTAATCTTCCTAAAAAACTCGGCATTGGCCGTGCGGTCAAGCTTTTCCTTGCCGCCTCTGGTGTGCGTGTAGTGCGTGAACAGCTGCGGAATCTCGGCCGCTTTGCCCTCTTTGATCTTCTCGTCAAAGCTTTGTATGATCATCTCGCAAAGCCGCTTCGATGCTCCCATGATGTTGGTCGGGTTGACCGCTTTGTCAGTGGAAATCAGAACGAAGCGTTTGCAACCGTGTACCATTGCCGCATAAGCGGTTTTGTAGGTTCCGATGGCATTGTTCTTGATGGCTTCGCACGGGCTGTCCTCCATGAGCGGCACATGCTTATGCGCTGCCGCATGGTACACAACGTCCGGGCGGTACTGCTCGAATACCTGGAACATCTTCCGGGAGTCGCGAACGGAACCGATCAGGGTTACCAGATCGAGCTCGGGATGCTTCTCCTTCAGCTCAAGCTGGATGTTATATGCATTGTTTTCGTAAATGTCGAAGATAATCAGACGCTTCGGATGATGGTCGGCAACCTGACGGCACAGCTCGCTTCCGATGGATCCGCCACCGCCCGTTACGAGCACGGTCTTTCCGTGAAGGAACTCGAATACGCCGCTCATATCCACACGAATCGGGTCGCGGCCGAGAAGGTCTTCGATTGAAACGTCTTTGAGGTTGGAAACGCTGACATCGCCGTTTACGAGCTGGAACATGCCGGGCAGATTTTTCAGCTCACAGCCGGTTTCCTGACAGATAGCAAGAATATCCCTTCTTTCGGCCATTTCGGCGGAAGGGATGGCAAGAAAGATTTTTTTAATTTGGTAACGGTCCACATTTTCCATGATGGAATCACGGCCGCCCACTACCGGAACGCCGTCGATATAGCGTCCCCATTTGCTCTTATCGTCATCGATGATGCAGGCTGCGCGGTCCTGAATCTCCTGACTTCCTTTGATGTCGCGGATGATCATCTGACCGGCGGATCCCGCGCCGATAATCATGACGTTGTCAGCCCCTTTGCGGGCACGGTTGCGGCCGGTCTCCGAAGCAACCAGCAGGATGAAACGGTACGCGAAACGAATCCCGAGAATCATGCCGAACTGGATGATCGCGCCGATGATGTAGTAGGAATACGGCATGCGATATACGGGGAAGTATTTACGGAAACGCTGACAAAGCACATAGAGAATCGACACATGTCCCACCGCCGTAATCATGGAGGCAATGATGATGCGCAGAAGCTCGCTGTAGCTCGCGAAACGCCAGATGCTTTTGTACAGTCTGAGAAATGCAAAGACAAAGACGCAGAATACCGCATAAACCGGGACAAAGTGCAGCCACGTCTTGAAATAGTTTTCGGGAACCAAAGAAAAGCGGCAATCAAAACGAAGCCAGAGCGCAACATAATAACTCAGGCTGACTGCCACAACATCATAGATAATCAGGAACAATGCAATTCCGATCCAACGCTCGTTCCGGAAGAGATGCCGTTTCGATTGATTCTTAGCGGTTTGTTCTTTCATGATTGTATGATTCTTTCCTCATTGCATAGTTATAGTCATACAGTGTAAGTATACCCCATTCCCCCGGAAAATGCAATATAAAGCAGGG
>JAEEGJ010007008.1_pt1 | contig 33012 bp, 31 predicted proteins | sample 8958761 | NCBI WGS metagenome assembly JAEEGJ01 (sample SAMN16246546, study PRJNA631951) | gut metagenome | biome: gut microbiome; feature: rumen; material: RS-attached | host: Bos | place: Iran: Karaj | collected 2018-10
CTGCCTTTAGTGCCTTCATTTTTCTTGCTTCTCTGATAGAAATAGAGCATCACGAAGATGAAGCAGAAATAGGCCAAGGCCTCATATAGCTGTCCTGGATGGCGTGGAATGCCATCGACTTGCTCGAAGATGAATGCCCAGGGCACATCGGTTGGCTTACCGATAATCTCGCTATTCATGAGGTTTCCCAAGCGGATGAAACAGGCAGCGATGGGGGTTGCAATGGCGATGTCGTCGAGAACGTGCCAGATGTTCATCTTTGTATTGCGACAATAGAGCCAAAGGGCAATCATCAAACCAAGTGTTCCGCCGTGCGAAGCCAGTCCGGCGTAGCCCGTATATTTCCACGTGCCGTCGGCCATTTGGTGCATGGGCACGAACATCTCAATGAAATGCGTGCCTGACGACAGGAAGTAGTCGGGTTCATAGAACAGGCAATGGCCCAAGCGGGCGCCCACCAGAATGCCAATAAAGCAATAGATGAACAGCGGGTCGAACAGTTCTTCCTTGATTTTCTGGTCCTTGTAGAGCCATTTCACCATGAGATAGCTGCCCACCAGTCCTACCAGCCAGCACATGCCGTACCAGCGTAGTGCTACAGGTCCGATGTGGCCCATCACTTCTGAGGGGTTCCAGTTGATGTAGCTGAGAAGTTCTATCATTGTTTTTTTGTTTTATTATTTCTAGGTTGTCCTAGGAAAGCCTAGGAATTCCTAGGAAAGTCTAGGAATCCTAGGAATTAAACATTAAACCTGAAGTGCATGATGTCGCCATCCTGCACCACATAGTCCTTGCCTTCGATGCCCATCTTACCAGCCTCGCGAACGGCTGCTTCAGAGCCATACTTGATGTAGTCATCGTACTTGATGACCTCGGCACGAATGAAACCTTTCTCGAAGTCGGTGTGGATGACGCCAGCACACTGCGGAGCCTTCCAGCCTTTTTTGTATGTCCAGGCCTTCACCTCCATTTCGCCAGCGGTGATGAAGGTCTCCAGGTTCAGAAGCTTATAGGCCTTCTTGATGAGGCGGTTCACACCGCTCTCCTCCAAGCCAAGTTCTTCCAGGAATAGCTGCTTGTCCTCGTAGGTCTCGAGTTCGGCAATGTCCTCTTCGGTCTTGGCGGCGATAATCATCACCTCTGCTCCCTCCTCGCGGGCGACCTCCTCTACCCTACTGCTATAGGCATTACCCGACTTTGCCGAAGCCTCGTCGACGTTGCACACATAGAGCACGGGCTTCGTCGTCAGCAAGAACAGGTTGCGGGCTGCATCCTGTTCGTCCTTCGTGTCGAACTCCACAACGCGAGCGTTCTTACCCTGCTCCAGCACCTCTTTATAGGCTTTCAACACGGCGTATTCCACCTTTGCATCTTTGTTGCCGGCGGCAGCAGCCTTTTCGGTTTTAGCGATGCGGGAATCCACAGTCTCCAAGTCCTTGAGCTGAAGTTCCGTATCAATGATTTCCTTGTCGCGTATCGGGTCGATAGTGCCGTCCACATGTGTGATGTTATCGTCGTCGAAACAGCGCAGCACATGGATGATGGCATCGGTTTCACGAATGTTTCCAAGGAACTTATTGCCAAGGCCCTCGCCCTTCGATGCACCCTTCACCAGTCCGGCGATGTCTACAATCTCACAGGTGGCAGGAACAATTCTGCCGGGATGTACCAGCTCAGCCAATTTGGTCAGGCGCTCATCGGGAACCGTGATCACACCCACGTTAGGTTCTATCGTGCAAAACGGAAAATTCGCTGCCTGTGCTTTCGCACTCGACAGACAGTTGAAAAGCGTAGACTTACCCACGTTGGGCAGTCCCACAATACCACATTTTAATGCCATATTATCTTCTAAGTTGTATTTATTTCGTGCAAAAGTACTACAAAAAAGTCAATATACCCAAATAAAGTGGTGTTTTTTAAGGAATAATGACGTTTGCAGGCTTGGCCAGGGCGTAGCCGTTTTGCTTATGCAGTTGGTTTGAACTCGCTTGGCCGGTTAGTGGGCTTCGAGCCAGTTCTCGCCCCAGCCGCTATCGGCAACCAGCGGTACACTCAGCGGATAGGCGTTCTGCATCTCCTCGATGACGATGCGTTCCACCTTTTCTTTCTCGTCGGGATAGACCGAGAAGTTCAGTTCGTCGTGCACCTGAAGGATCATCTTCGAACGGATGCCTTCCTTGCGGAAACGCTCGAAGATGCGAATCATCGCTACTTTGATGATATCGGCCGCCGAGCCCTGAATGGGTGCGTTGATGGCGTTGCGCTCAGCGAAGTTGCGAACGGTGGCATTGCGTGAGTTGATGTCGGGCAGATAGCGACGGCGGTGGAACACCGTCTCGGCATAGCCGCGCTCGCGGGCCAGCTGCTTCGACTCCTCCATGTAGTCGTGAACACGTGGGAACGTTTGGAAGAAACCATCGATGAGCAACTTTGCCTCGTCGCGTGTGATGTCGAGACGCTCGGCAAGTCCGAACGTGGTGATGCCATAGATGATGCCGAAGTTGGCACGCTTCGACTTCGTGCGCTCGTCGCGGCTGACGTCGTTGATATCTTTCTTATAGATTGTAGCAGCGGTGGCGGCATGCAAGTCCTTGCCTTCGCGGAACACTTCCTGCATCGCCTCGTCGCCCGATAGGTGAGCCATCACGCGCAGTTCAATCTGACTATAGTCTGCTGAAAAAAACATACAACCAGGTTCTGCAATGAAGCACTTGCGAATCTCCTTACCATCCTCGCCACGAACGGGGATGTTTTGCAGATTCGGGTCGCTCGAAGACAGGCGGCCAGTGGCCGTAACGGCCTGGTTGAACGATGTGTGGATGTGACCCGTACGTGGATTGATGAGCTTCGGAAGAGCATCTACATACGTGCCAAGCAGCTTCTTAAGTCCACGATAATCAAGGATTTCGGCAATGATAGGACTCTTGGAGCGTAGCTGCATGAGTACCTCTTCAGAAGTGACATACTGACCCGTCTTGGTCTTCTTCGGTTTGTCGATGATCTTCATCTTACCAAACAAGATGTCGCCCACCTGCTTCGGACTCGAGATGTTGAATTCCTCGCCCGCGAGTTCGTAGATGTGTTGCTCAAGTTGCAGCATGCGTTCTGTGAAAAGTTTTGACGTTTCGGCCAGCGCTTCGGTGTCCAGACAAACACCGTTCATCTCCATTTCGGCAAGCACGGGCATCAGTGGCATCTCGATATCATAGAAGAGCGACTCCACGCCGGCTTCCTTCAACTGGGGCTCCAGCACGTTCTTTAGGCGCAAGGTGATATCGGCATCTTCGCAAGCATATTCATAGACTTCGGTAGGGGAGAGGTCGCGCATCGACCGCTGACCTTTTCCGCGAGGTCCGATGAGCTCATCGATGTGAATGGTCTTATAGTTTAGAAGGGTCTCGGCCATGTAGTCCATGTTGTGACGCAGCTCGGGTTGCAGCAGGTAGTGGGCGAGCATGGTGTCCCACATCGGTCCGGCGAGACGCACTCCATAGTTCGCCAACACCTCCAAGTCGTACTTCAGGTTTTGGCCGACCTTCAAAATCTCAGGCGACTCATACACCTTTTTAAAAATATCTACCACTTTTTGTGCTTCAGCACGATCGGCGGGGACGGGAACATAGAATGCCTTCGTTTCTTCAACCGAGAAGCTCAAACCGACCAATTCGGCATCAATTGGGTTGGTAGAAGTGGTCTCCGTGTCTAGACTGAGAATTTCATTTGTAAGAAAAAAGTCACAAATTTTCGTCATTTCCTCCTGATTATCAATGAGTTGGTAGTCGTGAGGAGCCGAAATTGTGGCCAAATTAAGGGCTGTTTTTGAAATTTCTGGGCTCTCGGCCGTAAATTCTGCGAATAAATCGAGTTGTCCGTTAACGGGTTTTAACACCGGTTCGGGTTTTTTAAGGATTTTGTCGGCGAGTGAACGGAACTCGAGTTCGTTGAATAGAGTTCGTAGTTTTTCCTCGTCGGGGTCACGAAGGAGGAGGGAGTCCATGTCGAGTTCGATGGGAACATCGGTTCGGATGGTGGCGAGGAACTTCGACATGCGAATGTCGTCGACGTGACTTTCCACTTTCTCGCGAAGCTTACCCTTGATCTGATCGGAGTGGAGTAGGAGGTTGTCGATGGACCCAAACTCCGTGATGAGTTTCACGGCGGTCTTCTCACCGACACCCGGACAGCCCGGGAAGTTGTCGGCCGAGTCACCCATCAGCGCCAATAGGTCGATGACCTGGTCGGTAGACTCGATGCCATATTTTGCACACACCTCGGCGGGCCCCATCTTCTCATAGCCGCCACCATGTCGAGGACGGAACTGGAAAACGTTCTCGCGCACTAGCTGTCCATAGTCTTTGTCGGGGGTGAGCATATAGGTTTCAATGCCGGAAATGCCCGATTTCATCGCAAGCGTACCGATGATGTCGTCAGCCTCGAAGCCGTCGACCTGCAGACAGGGGATGTGCCACGCCTCAAGCAGTTGTTTGATGATGGGCACCGAGCGCTTGATGTCCTCGGGGGTCTCCTCGCGTTGTGCCTTATACTCAGGGAAAGCTTCGTTGCGGAAGGTCTTCCCGTGGTCGAAAGCCACGCCGATGTGAGTGGGGTGCTCCTTGTTGATGATTTCCTGGAGCGTGTTCACAAACCCCATCACGGCCGATGTGTTCAGGCCTTTCGAGTTGATGCGTGGGTTCTTGATGAATGCGTAGTAGGCGCGATAGATGAGCGCATAGGCATCGAAGAGAAATAGTTTGTCCATATTGTTCGTTGGTTATTTGTTCAGGCGAAAGCAGCCTTTGTGACAGCCGCATGGGGGCAAAGATAGCAAAAAATGCGTTTTGCCGTGTAAAATTACAAATTTTTTGGCACATTTACCGATATTTTCAGTAATTTTGTAACAAAATTCAGAATTCTATGGATTATCTCTCGCTCATTAAACAACCCATTTCGACAGAAATAGCCGATTTCATCGAACTTTTCAATCAGTCGCTCTCACATAGCGACGGCATGCTCGGACAGGCGCTCGAGCATATCCGTAAGCGGGCAGGAAAGCGCATGCGACCCATGCTGATCCTGCTCATGGCGAAGAACTTCGGAACCATTTCTGCTGCAACACAGCATGCGGCAGTAGGTCTGGAGTTGCTCCACACGGCTTCGCTTGTTCACGACGACGTGGTTGACGAGAGTGCTGAGCGACGCGGACAGGCCTCGGTGAACGCTACATATAATAACAAGGTGGCAGTGCTGGTGGGCGACTACATTCTTTCGACGGCGTTGCTCAACGTTGCGAAAACAGGCAACCAACGCATCGTGGAGTATCTAGCAGAACTGGGCCGGACACTCTCGAACGGTGAGATTCTTCAGCTGACGAACATTCAGAATCAGGAAATCTCGGAAGACGTTTATTATCAAGTGATTAAGCAGAAGACTGCAGCGCTTTTCGAGGCCTGTGCAGCCATCGGTGCCTTGTCGGCTGGAGCGAGCGAGGAGATGGTGGCCGAGGCAAAGCACTTCGGTCAGAACCTGGGCATCATCTTCCAGATTCGCGACGATATTTTCGACTATTACGACTCGCCAGAGATTGGCAAGCCCACAGGAAATGATATGGCCGAGGGCAAGCTGACGCTGCCAGTAATCTATGCGTTGAACAACTCGTCGTTCGACTCGATGCAGACCCTTGCACGAAAGGTGAAGGCAGGCGACGTAAATCCCGATGAAATCGCGGTATTAGTGGAGTTCGCGAAGCAGCAAGGGGGCATCGAATATGCTGAAAAACGCATGTGGGAATTCCATCAGGAAGCAGCTGAATTCATTGAACATAGGGTAGGGGACCCTGCCATCAAAGCAGCCCTAAACGCTTATCTTGACTACGTCATCAAGCGTACGATGTAGTGTTTTCCTTCCCCCAAAATATATGCTTTTCAGTCGCAAAATGCCGACTTTACGCCAATAGCTATACTCTCATCTGGGTATAGCTATTCTTTTGTCTCGCAAGAGCATAACTTTCAGGGCGTCAGAGTATTACTCTCAGACTGCAAAAGCATTGCTCTCAGCCTCCCAAAGCATTGCTTTCAGAGTCCGAAAGCATTGCTTTTAGGGTACCAAAAGCATTGCTCTTAGAGCCTCAAAGCATTGCTTTTAGGGGGTTAAAAGCATGCCTTTCCAAAAGCAGATGTATGTTAGCTCCTGGAAAGGCATGCTGAATAGGGGTGGAGTAGGGCGTTTAGAAGAACTTCACTTCCTCGCCGACAATCTCGCTGAGCAGCAGATTAGCCAGACGTGAAGTGCCCATGCGGAACCACTTGTTAGTCAACCACTTATCGCCAAGGACCTCTTTCACAATGGTGTAGTAGGTGAGGGCGTCGGTGACGGTGTTGATGCCGCCGGCAGGCTTGAAACCAATCTGGATGCCAGTCTCGTCGTAGTACTCCTTAATGGCCTGACACATCACGTAAGCAGCCTCGGGTGTAGCCGAGATTTTCTCCTTACCCGTAGAGGTCTTGATGTAGTCTGCGCCGGCATACATCGAGAGGATGGAAGCCTTCTTGATGTCGCTGCCATTGCGCAGGTCGCCAGTCTCGAGGATGACCTTCATGGCTACGTCTTCGCCACAAACTTGTTTCAACTCGTTGATGTCGTCGCAGACGCTCTCGAAGTCGCCAGCGAGGAACTTGCCAACGGGCATAACGATATCAATTTCGGTGGCTCCATCGCGCACGGCGAGGGCAGTTTCGGCCACTTTCACTTCGATGAGAGCCTGCGAAGAGGGGAACGAACCGCTGACACAAGCCACTTCTACGCCATCAACTTCCAGCGTTTCGCTTACAATTTTTGCGAAGCAAGGATAGACGCAGATGGTAGCAACGTGGGGTAGGTCGGGGTATTCAGCGTCGAACTGGTTCACACGCTCGGTGAAAGCCATCACACTCTCGTCGGAGTCGGTGGTTTTCAGGGTGGTGAGTTCAATGCTTCCAAAGAGGAATTTCTTGATGTCGAGGGTGTCGTTTTGCGGCACTTTCTCGGCAATAATCTTCATGACGGCGGCCTTCACTTGCGCGTCATCCACGTCGAGGTTGTACTTCTTCAGTGCCTCGTCGATCTTACTGGTGTACTGGAATGTTTCGTTTGCCATAATTGTTGGTGTTATTTGTTGATAATAATTGAATTCTTTTATTTTGTTGAAGCTTATTATCTCTACGAATATTCATGCATCTTGTTGTGCAATGAGTTTGGTCCTTATCGAGAATTCATGCCTCTTGTTGTCCTATAAGCTTGTTTTTTTCGAGTTTTTGGGGGCTATTTCGCTCCCAGTTGTCCCCTCCTCCTGGGAGGAGGGGTTAGGGGTGGTGGAGAAAAACACGGTCATAACCGCTTTAAATACTCCTCTTTATACTCTAATATTCTCTTCTTGATATACTCGAAATTATTGAAAACCACCTCGTTAGGAAATCTCATGATTGTGATTCCGTTATCGATGAGAAATGCTTCCTTTTCATCGTCTTTCACATGCACGAGCATGTCTTCATGAATGCCTCCATCAAGTTCTATTCCAAGCTTTAGCATGGGGCAGTAGAAATCCATCACGTATGGTCCGATGCTATGTTGCCTGCGGAACTTTAGACCTCCCACCTGTGAGCCTTTCAAAAGCCTCCAAAGCACACATTCTGCCTGGGTGGAGTGTGTCCTCAATACCCTTCTGATGGGTTTCAGTTGTTTGCTATTGGCGGGCGATTTGTACATTATTTTTATGATAGGTCGAACATTGTTTTTCTCTACCACCCCTAACCCCTCCTCCTAGGAGGAGGGGACCACGTGGGTTCACGCCTTTAGCTTCGGATTTTCGATGTGGCGGAGGGCGTCGCGGCGGGTCTTTTTCTCGATGGAAAGGCGGAATTCTTCGGTGAGATCGACACCCGTTTGGTTGGCCAGACATAGCAGAACCCAGAGAACATCTGCCATTTCCTCGCCGAGGTTTGGCTCTTCGCCCGCCTTGAAGCTTTGGTCGCCATATTTACGGGCCATGACGAGAGCCAGCTCACCCACCTCTTCTGTGAGGCAAGCCATGTTGGTGAGCTCGGAGAAATAGCGAACGCCATACTCCTTAATCCATTGATCTACAGCGAGTTGTGCTTCCTTGATGGTCATATCCTTATGTTCTTTCATTTTCTCAGGAATAGTGTGATGAGGAAGATGATGATGGCTCCCAACATAATGTAGATGTTCACCATGTTTTCGCGCTGATATTGCTTCCAATGCACAGCCTTATATACTATTGTCAGAAACCAGAGGAATAACCCCACAACGACAACCATTGCGCCGAAGGGCATATTCACCAAATGGCCAATGACGAATCCCAGGAAGAGTAGGATGATGCCTGCCAATTCGATTTCTTTCAGGTATTTCTTGATCATGATTTGGATATCTTTTATTGAATTGATTCTGATTTCAGCTAAATATAGACAGAGAAGGCGGCGAAAGTGCCTGCGTACAGAGGCGAGGAATTGTCTAAACGATAGCGGTTAGAATGGCTTATTCCTTATTTTTGGTATCTATGCAGATAGTAACTGGCCCGTCATTGACGAGTTTTACTTGCATCTCAGCGCCGAATTCGCCTGTTCCCACTCGCTTGCCTATGGCCTCGCTCAGAGCGGCACAGAACGAATTGTAGAGCGGAATAGAGTGTTCGTGGCTACCGGCGCGGAACCACGACGGACGGTTTCCTTTCTTATAGGAGGCGTAGAGCGTGAACTGGCTGACGACCAACGCCTCGCCCTGGACGTCGAGTAGGGAGCGGTTCATCACGCCTTCCTCGTCGTCGAAGATGCGCAGGTTACTGATTTTCTTCACCAGCCATGCCAAATCCTCTTGAGTATCAGCATCTTCCACGCCGAGAAGGATGAGCAAACCGAGCCCAATGGCCGACTTCTCACGCCCTTCTATGGTGACGCTGGCGCTGGTTACGCGTTGTATGACTGCTCTCATAATTCTCTGCGTTCTTTACATTGGTTGTTGCAAAGATAAAGTAAAAAAACGTAACTGCCAAATAATCAAGCATTTTTTGGATGGAAATACTCGTAGATAATCTGTGCTTTCTTTTTGCCCACAACCTCTGTAAGTTCTTGATTATCAGCGAGTTTAATCTTTTTCACGCTCTTGAAATGCTTCATTAGCAGGTCGCGTGTCTTGGGTCCGATGCCCTGTATGTCGTCAAGCTCGCTGTGCAGGGCATGCTTCGAGCGCTTGTCGCGATGGAAGGTGATGGCATAGCGGTGCACCTCGTCTTGCAGGCGCGTAAGCACATGGAAGAGTTCGCTATTGGTATCGATGCCAATGATCACCGGCGGGTTGCCGAAGAGCAGTTCGTTGGTGCGATGGCGGTTGTCTTTGGCGAGTCCGGCAATGGGAATCTGCAGGCCAAGTTCGCCCTCAACGACCTCACGAACCACCGACATCTGACCCTGTCCGCCATCGGTTACAATCAGGTCGGGTAGGGGAGTGCCCTCCTCGATCATGCGGCTATAGCGGCGGCGCACCACTTCCTGCATGGAGGCATAGTCGTCGGGGCCAACAACGGTCTTGATATTGTACTTCCGATAGTCCTTTTTTGAGGGCTTCATGCCCTTGAAAACCACGCATCCGGCAACTGCATCGGTGCCAGAAATATTACTGTTGTCGAAGCATTCTATCTGGTAGGGGAGCTTCGGCAGATGCAGCTTCTCCTGCAGTTCCTTCATCAGGCGTGTCTGCTTCTGCTCGGGATTCAGCTTCTCGGCTTGTTTCAGGCGGTCGAACTTGTACTGTTTACCGTTCATTTCCGACAAATCCAGCAGGTGCTTTTTATCGCCTCGCTGGGGTGTGAACCACTCTGCATCGGGCAGTTTCCATGACATTTCGAAGGGTACAATCACCTCTTTTGCTGTTGAGTGGAAGCGCTCGCGAATCTCTGGTATTGCCGTCAGCAGGAGCTCCTCATCGCTTTCATCGAGCTTGCGCTTGTATTCGTAAGTGAAACTCTGATTAATGGTGCCGTTCTTCACGTGGATGTAGTTGATGAAGGCGTTTTTGTTGCTGTCGTCATCGGTGATGGTGAAGACATCAACGTCTTGAATGGTCTGGCTCACAACCTCGCTTTTTGAACAGAAATTCTCAAGTAAAAGGTACTGCTGTTTTAGCTCCTCTGCTTCCTCAAAACGCAGTTCCGTTGCCATTTTCTGCATCTCCTCGAAGAGCATTTTCTGCACTTCGCGGGTGTTACCTTTTAAGATCTCGCGTGCCTGAGCGATGGCCTGCTGGTATTCTTCGTACGACTGCTTGCCGATGCATGGTGCCTTACAGTTGTGGATATGGTATTCCAAGCACGGCTTGTACTTGCCCAGTTCGATGCCTTCCTTCGTGATCGGGAAGCGGCAGGTGCGGGGTTTGTATACTTTATGAATGATGTCAAGGATGCCATACATCGCTGAAATCTGCGAATAAGGACCGAAATAGGTGCCGAATTTCTTGTTGATGGTGCGGGTTTTGAAGATGCGTGGCAAGAACTCTTTTGTTACACAGATGCTGGGATATGTCTTTCCGTCCTTCAAGAGGACGTTGTAGCGTGGGTTATATTTCTTGATGAGGCTGTTTTCAAGTAGCAAGGCATCCTCTTCGGTGTTCACAACTGTGTAGCTGATGTCCCACACCTTGCTCACAAGAACCTTGGTTTTAAAGCGGTCAACCTCTTTGTGGAAGTATGACGAGACGCGGTTCTTCAGGCTCTTTGCCTTGCCTACGTAGATGATGGTCTTCTCTTGGTCATAGAATTGGTAGCTACCAGGCTTGTCTGGCAGCCGCTGCACAATGCTTTTCAGATGTGCTAACCGCTTCTCGTTTTCTTCCTTTGTCATCGTCTAACTAGTTATTGAACAGTGGTTTTGATGAAAGTTGTTTCACGTGAAACAGCGTTAATGCTGCTCAGGTGAAACAACTGTCATCGGCGTCTTGTCTCTTTGTGTTTAGACTTGCAGCAGAGATGTTACTTCTACGTCATCGTCGAAGGCGTCGCGACCATTCAGACCCTCGTTTACAAGCTCAATAAGGAAGTTCACGTAGATCTTCTTTGGGTTGAACTTTTTCACCAGATCGCAAGCTGCTTTCATGGTTCCACCAGTTGCAAGTAGGTCGTCGTGCAGGAGGACGATGTCGTTTTCGTTAATGGCATCCTTGTGAATCTCGATGGTGTCGATGCCATACTCTTTTGCATAACTCTGTTGAACGGTTTCACAAGGAAGCTTTCCGGGTTTACGACAGAGCACGATGCCGGCACCTAGTTCAATGGCGAGAGCCGATGACATCACGAATCCGCGCGACTCGATACCGACAATCTTGGTGATTCCTTTGTCTTTGTAGAGGTCGTAGAGTTCCTTTTCGATCTCCTTTACGCACTCTGCACTCTTGAACATAGTTGTCACATCGCGGAAGTTCACGCCCTTGATGGGCCAGTCGGGGATGCAACGTAGGTTGTCTAACAGGATCTTGTTGTTCATTTTGTTTTAATTTTTAAAGGTTTTATCGATTGTGTTTCAATGTTTTATGATCGTCTTGTTTCACGTGAAACAATATGCTGTTTAAGATTCGTGGAAGAGTGTTCGTTGTTCGTTCTGAGCTAGTCAAACTTATCTACCAAGTAACACCAGCAGCACGTTGATATCAGAAGGCGACACACCAGGAATGCGACTTGCCTGCGCCAGAGTCTCTGGGTCGATGCGATGGAGCTTTTGTCGTCCTTCGGTAGAGATTTCTTGCAGCTCGTTGTAGTTAAACCTGCCTTTGATGCGAATATTCTCCAAGCGATGCATCTTGTCGGCAACGAGTTTCTCCCGCTCAATATATCCCTTGTATTTGATTTTGATTTCTGCGGCTTCTGCAATTTCTTCCCTTCGGTTCTCTGGCGATGAAATCACCTCTTTCAATGAAGGAATGATTTCTGATAACGCTGCAATGGAGAGCTGTGGACGTGCAATCAAATCGGCAACCTTACAACCGAACTGGAGTGGGGTAGTGCCGAGTGCTTCCAAAGCACTATTGATGTCACGTGGTTTGACGGGAGTGTTTTCGCAGAAATCGATGATTTTGGCAACTTCTGCCTTCTTCTGCATCCACCAGTCGTAACGCTCTCGCGAAGCCAGACCTAACTTGTAGGCTCGTTCAGTGAGGCGTGCGTCGGCATCGTCTTGGCGAAGTAGGATACGGTACTCGGCGCGAGAGGTAAACATGCGGTAGGGTTCGTCGACACCTTTTGTCACCAAATCGTCGATGAGTACGCCGATATAGGCCTCGTCGCGAGCAAGAGTAAATGTTGTGTTGGCTTCGGAACCTGTGGTACTAGCCTTGAGGGCTGCGTTGACTCCAGCAACGAGGCCTTGGCCTGCAGCTTCCTCATAGCCTGTTGTTCCATTCACCTGTCCGGCTAAGAACAATCCATTGACAACCTTCGATTCTAGTGTGTGCAGCAGTTGTGTTGGGTCGAAGAAATCGTATTCAATGGCATAGCCAGGCCTATAGACCTTAATGTGTCGCAGGGCAGGAATCTCGCGCAGAGCGTTCACTTGTACCTCGATGGGCATACTCGATGAGAACCCGTTCAAATACATCTCGTTGGTGTCTACGCCTTCCGGTTCCAAGAATAGTGGATGTTGTTCGCGGTCGGGGAAGGTGACCAGTTTCGTCTCAATGGATGGACAGTAGCGCGGACCGATAGACTGTATCTGACCGTTATAGAGTGGGGAGTCGTCGAGGCCTGAGCGCAGGATTTCATGAACTCGGGAATTCGTGTTCAGTAGCCAGCACGGCAACTGGGGTAGGGGACGCGCCTCACCCATGTAGGAGAACTTGTGGATGTCCTGCTCGCCAGGTTGTTCTTCCAACAGGTTGAAATCGACGCTACGCTTGTCGATGCGAACCGGAGTGCCAGTTTTCATGCGTTCGGTGCGAATGCCCCAGCGTGTCAGACTCTCCGTGAAATGTGGTACGGCAGGCTCGGCGATGCGTCCGCCGGGCACCATACAACGACCAACATGCAAGAGTCCGTTAAGGAATGTGCCGGCAGTCACTACGACACACTTCGCCCGGAGCTCCACACCCCAGATCGTCTTCACGCCAACGGCACAGCCATCCTCAACGAGTAGCTCGTCGGCTTGGTCTTGCCAGATGTCAAGTCCATCGGTGTGGTCGAGTGTCTCGCGCCACTTCCAGATGAACTTCTGGCGGTCGCACTGTGCGCGTGGACTCCATACCGCCGGACCCTTGCCGCGATTGAGCATGCGAAACTGGATGGCCGTGGCGTCGGTAACACGTCCCATTTCGCCTCCGAGAGCATCTAACTCCCTGACTATCTGGCCTTTAGCGATTCCGCCGACGGCAGGATTGCACGACATCTGGGCGATTTTATTCATGTCCATCGTCACCAAACACGTCTGTGCCCCCATGCGTGCCGAAGCCACTGCAGCCTCACAGCCAGCATGTCCGCCGCCAATCACGATCACGTCGTATTTCAATGTCATCATTCTCTATAGTGCATATTTCCCTGCAAAATTACGAATAAGTGAGCGAAATGCAAAGGAAAAAAGGATTTTTTTGCTTTTGCTTTTCCGAACGAAAGTAAATTCGGTGAAGCCAAAATTACGAATAAGTGAGCGAAATGCAAAGGAAAAAACAAAGTTTTTGATTTCATTTCCAAACGAAAGTGATTTCGACAATCGTCAAAAGTACAAAAAACTTTGCCAAAAATGCACATCATTTTCATAAATTATTTACTTTTGCAGTATGAACAAGCATTTCGCAACCAGTACAACCCTCTTCGAAACGCCCTGTGGACATCTGCTCTTAGGTGCCGACTCGGGTCGTTTGTGCCAGTGTAGTTGGCTTCGTGAGCCTGTTCCGACGAGTATCACGAACGATGTCGACGGCCAGTTACTCAATGAAGCATGCCGACAATTGCAGGAATATTTTGCCCATGAGCGGCAGGAGTTTCAGCTTCCGTTGTCGATTTCTGGAACTTTGTTCCAGAAAAGTGCGTGGGAGGCGATGCTCACCATTCCTTACGGACAGACCATTAGCTATGCTGAGGAGGCCCGTCGTGCAGGTCATCCCACCGCCCTGCGCGCCATCGGCAATGCCAACGGGCGCAATCCGCTGGCCATCATCGTGCCTTGCCATCGTGTTATTGCCAGCAATGGAACCATCGGCGGCTACAGCAGTGGCCTCGACCGCAAGCGTTTTCTGCTGCGTTTGGAGGGCATTGCCAGTATTGAATGAAAAAGTTTTAAGTAATGTGCTTGTCTATTCTTCTTTCAGCATGATACCTGTGAAGATGCGACCAGAGTTGATGCCCAGCCGGCGGGCAGAGAAATAGTCGGCGTGTTGCTCATAGGTACAGACGGGAAGCGTGTGAATCTGTTCGTTTTGAAGTCCCGCTTCCAACAATTGCAGGCGGTTGCACGCAGGCAAGTCGATGTGCCATTTCTCTTCGTTTTCAATGCCTTGGCTTGAAGGCATCAGGCGGGAAATCTCCTCCATGCAGAACCCTTCGGCAGCAAAGGCATCGTAAACTTCCTGTCCAACCTCAAAACTCTTTAAGCTAATGCCCGGCCCTATCTGTGCCACGACGTCGGAGGGCTGAGAGCCATAGCAGGCCGTCATGGCCGCCACAGCCTTCTCGGCGATGCGCTGCACCGTGCCGCGCCATCCTGCATGCACGGCACACGCCACGCGCCGCCGCCCGTCGAAGAGCAGCAGAGGGATGCAGTCGGCCGTGGAAACGCCAATGCAGACGCCCTCCACGTCGGTCATTACGGCATCGGTGCCCTCGAGCGCCTCTTGGCGCTGAGCATCGTTGAGAGCGAGCAGCTGCGCGTCTACCTTAGCGATACGCGTCAGATGCACCTGGTGAGGCATCAGCAGCTGCCGCGTGTCGATGCCGAGCAAATGGCACAGCGCCTCGCGGTTTTTCTGTATGGCCGCGGGGTCGTCGCCACAATAGTTGTTGATGTTGAATGCAGCATAGTGGCCCTGGCTGTAGCCCCCATGTCGGGTGCTGCTGAAGGCCACCACGCCCGTTCCTAACCGGTAGTGGGTAAGCGAAGGCTGCGTCATGACTTATTTGCGCACGATTTTAGCCTTAGCGTATTTGTTCTGGTTGAACTTAAACACCTGGTCGTTCACGCCGATCTTGATTTTCTGCACCGTCATCTTCATCGTCACGCCGCTCTCCTTGGCCGAAAATTCCTGGAAATAGCCGTTTTTCTTGTTGATGAGCATCACCGCGCGCTTTGGCAACTCCTTGTCCTTCGGGTTGGTGAAGGTGATTTCGTAGTAGTCGCCCTTCGTCTTCAGCGTTGCCTTGCTATATTCGTGGTCGAGGTCGAAGTCTATTTCGTAATCGCCCTTCGGCTTCTTGGCGGGTTTCGAGATGGTGAGCGTGTCTACGGCATCTTTCTTGAAAGCTTTCTTGTATTCCCATTGTTGCACGCCGTCGTAGCCCGATTCGGAATAAATCTCGCGGCCTAAGAGTTTCATCGATATTTGCGAAAGCGATTTCTCGCCTTTGGTAAACATCTTGATGTTCATGTTCATTTTTGCAATGGAAACACCGGCAGTAACCTTCATGTCGATTTCCATACCCGAGGGGTGGTCCATCTTCTTACTGCACTCGGCAAGAATCTTGCTTACCTCCTGCGGAACTTGGGCTTGCAGGCCTGTGCTCATCAGCATCATGGCCAGTAGTAGCAATACGCGGACTTTTTTCATAAGGTTTTTTTATTTTAGTGTTAAGGGGTGGAAAATCTGTAGGCGTAGCACTTATCCTCGGAGGGCGAGGTTGTAGTTGTAGTACTCGGTGCGGCCGGTGATGTCCTCCACGACGCGCAGGAAGGGCGGGAACTTCACGTCCTCGTGGCACTTGATGCCCTTTGTCTCCAGAATCATCAGGCCAGAGACGGGTTTCTCGTAGCTGTCCAGTTCGAAGTACTGTCCTTTCCAGATGAAGCTCTTGCGGTGCTTCACGATGGTGTGGCGGTAGGGGTCGGCCTGCTTCACGAGCGACTCGTAGAGGTTGTTGTCAACCTGGCGTTCCGTCTCCAGCTGTTCCGTCTCCGAAATCTTCTTCTTCGTTGTGAGGATGTTGACGAATTTTCCATTCCAGTCGCGGCGGCGCAGGCGCATCTCCACGCCCGGCTCAGCAACAAGATAGGTCTGTGTGATGAGGCTCTCCGATGCTTCGGGAATGTCGCCCGTCAGTTCCACGATGTACTTCCGCTCCTCCTCGATGGGCTGTGGCAATCCGAGCACGTTGGCAATCTCCTTCAGCACACGGTTCAGCTTGGCTTGGAAGTCGTCGTTGTTGTTGATGACGCGCAGGTGTGGATGGCCCGTCCAAGCGTTCACCACCTTCTTATCTAGCTCGCGGGCGATGCGCAAACCTTCTTCATTCATCTGCTCATAGCGTGTGGCGTTCGTAGCGGTGGTGTAGTATTTCTCTGCACCATCGGCAGCCGACACGAGGTGTAGCACGGCGTCGTAGCGTGCCCGCAGCTGATTGGTGTCGGTGCCGGCCTTCGCTGTGATGTCCTCCCACATCTCAGGAGTCATGTAAGCAGAGATGTCCATCGTGCCACGGTCGCAGACAATGAGCGTGGGCTTGGTGCATACTTCGGCCATGCGCATGAACATATCCTCCAGTGCCAGCTGAGTCTCCAGAATGGCACGCTCGCCCTCATAATAGAGTTTGCGGTTGGGCGTGAGGAAGTTCCAGCCTGCTTGGCTGTAAAGAGTGGGTACTTCGGGAATGGTGAACACCTTGTAGCCATAGTTCGAGAAGTAGTCTACGATCTTCACGAGTGCGGTGGTCTTTCCTGCACACGGTCCTCCTGTGAGTACGATTTTCTTGATTTCTTTCATACGTTGTTGAGCCTTGTAGGCACTGTTATTTGTAGTGATTCGGTAATTTTCAGTGCAAAAATACAAATTTAAATGGAATTTTTATCAGTTTTTGTTTGAATTATCACTAAAAAATATTATTTTTGCAGTCACAAAGTCTTTTGGGCATACCTAAAAGAGGTTACGCCCAGAAATAATATGTGTGGGTTGATACCCTGGAAGCATCTAAGCAATCAACAATAATCAATATTTTCAAAACATCAAAAACATCAATCATTTATGTGGTTAATCAATTCATCAATTGGTAGGAAAGTGGTCATGTCGGTCACCGGCATTGCACTCATCCTGTTCCTGACGTTCCACTGCTGTATGAACGTCGTGGCACTCTTCTCAGGAGAGGCCTACAACACGATCTGTGAATTGCTCGGAGCCAACTGGTATGCTGTAGCGGCAACGCTCGGCTTGGCAGCGCTCGCAGTGATTCACATTGTTTATGCTTTCATCCTTACGGCTCAGAATCGTCGTGCACGTGGCGCCGAGCGCTACGCTGTCACCGATAAGCCCGCAAAGGTTGAATGGGCCTCTCAGAACATGCTCGTGCTGGGTATTATCATCCTGCTCGGTCTGTTGCTGCACCTCTTCAACTTCTGGTACAACATGATGTTTGCCGAGTTGTTCCCCTCCATCCATTTCGATCCGGCTCCCGCCGACGGCTTTGGAAAGATCGTGAACACGTTCTCCAACCCCATCTACGTTGTGCTCTATGTGATTTGGATCGTAGCCATCTGGTTCCACCTCTCTCACGGCTTCTGGTCAGCATTGCATACGCTGGGCTGGAATGGTAAGATTTGGGAAAAGCGCTGGAAGTGCATCGGCCTCATCTACACCACGTTGCTCATGCTGGGCTTCCTCGTGGTAGTGTTGGCATTCACCTTCAAGTGTGCACCGAGCCTCTGTAAGGCTGATGCCTGCAAGGCTCAGACAGAATGTGTGATGCAGGCTCCCTGCGACAAGGCTGCTGCCGACTGCTGCGATGCTGCAAAGGCTTGCAAGTGTGAGGATTGCAAGTGCGATCCCTGCCAGTGTGGTGAGGAGAAGGCTTGCAAGTGCGTGGATTGTAAGTGCGACCCCTGCCAGTGTGCAGAGAAAGAGGGTTGCAAGTGCGACCCTTGTGAATGTCAAGATTGCAAATGCTAACCGTTTTACTAACAACTCGTAAATCGTAAAAAGATTATGGCAAAAGTATTAGATTCAAAAATTCCACAAGGGCCAGTTGCCGAAAAGTGGAAAGAATATAAAGCTCATCAGCGTCTTGTAAACCCGAAGAATAAGCTGAAACTCGATGTCATCGTTGTCGGTACCGGTTTGGCAGGTGCATCGGCAGCAGCATCGCTCGGTGAGATGGGCTTCAACGTCATCAACCTGTGCATTCAGGACTCGCCTCGTCGCGCTCACTCCATTGCCGCTCAGGGTGGTATCAACGCTGCTAAGTGCTATCAGAACGATGGTGACTCGGTCTATCGTCTGTTCTACGACACCGTGAAGGGTGGTGACTATCGTGCTCGTGAGGCTAACGTCTATCGTCTGGCAGAGGTGTCGAACAACATCATCGACCAGTGTGTGGCACAGGGTGTTCCTTTCGCTCGTGAATATGGTGGCATGCTCGCCAATCGTTCGTTCGGTGGCGCTCAGGTAAGTCGTACGTTCTATGCCAAGGGTCAGACCGGTCAGCAGCTGCTGCTCGGTGCTTACTCGTCGCTCAGCCGTCAGGTTGAACTTGGCAAGGTGAAACTCCTTACCCGTTGTGAGATGGAAGATGTGGTGATCGTCGACGGTCGTGCCCGCGGTATCATCGCCAAGGACCTCACCACAGGTAAGCTGCATCGCTTCTCTGCCAACGCCGTGGTCATCGCCACTGGTGGTTATGGCAACACCTACTTCCTTTCGACCAATGCTATGGGTTGCAACTGCACCGCAGCTATCCAGTGCTATCGTAAGGGTGCTTATTTTGCAAATCCTTCTTACGTGCAGATTCACCCCACTTGTATCCCCGTTCATGGCGACAAGCAGTCGAAGCTGACGCTGATGTCGGAGTCGCTGCGTAACGATGGTCGCATCTGGGTACCGAAGAAGATTGAGGATGCCAAGAAGCTGCAGAGCGGTGAGATCCAGGGATGGGACATCCCCGAGGAAGACCGCGACTACTATCTGGAGCGTCGCTATCCTGCATTCGGTAACCTCGTGCCCCGCGACGTTGCATCGCGTGCTGCCAAGGAGCGTTGCGACCATGGCTTCGGCGTGAACAACACCGGTCTGGCTGTGTTCCTCGACTTCTCCGAGTCCATCAACCGCCTCGGCCTCGACGAGATTATGCAGCGCTATGGCAACCTCTTCGAGATGTATGAAGAGATTACCGATGTGTTCCCCGGCGAACTCGCTAAGGAAATCAACGGCGTGAAGTACTACAAGCCCATGATGATCTTCCCCGCCATCCACTACACCATGGGTGGTATCTGGGTCGACTACGAGCTGCAGACCACCATCCCCGGTCTGTTCGCTATCGGCGAGTGCAACTTCTCCGACCACGGTGCAAACCGCCTCGGTGCTTCGGCTCTGATGCAGGGTCTTGCCGACGGTTACTTCGTGCTGCCTTACACCATTCAGAACTATCTCGCCGACCAGAGCATCTGGGGCAAGATCTCTACCGATCTGCCTGAGTTCGAAGAGGCTGAGAAGGGCGTTCAGAAGGAAATCGATCGCCTGATGGGCATCCAGGGCAAGCGCTCTGTCGACTCCATCCATAAGGAGCTTGGCCACATCATGTGGGAGCATGTCGGCATGGGACGTACGAAGGAAGGTCTGGAAGAGGGCCTGAAGCTGATGCGCGAGCTCAAGAAGGAGTTCGACACCAACCTGTTCGTGCCCGGCACGAAGGAAGGCGTCAACGTCGAGCTCGACAAGGCCATCCACCTGCGCGACTTCATCCTCATGGGTCAGCTTGTTGCTTACGATGCACTCCATCGTGAGGAGTCCTGCGGCGGACACTTCCGCGAGGAGCACCAGACCGAGGAAGGCGAAGCCAAGCGCGACGATGAGCACTTCTTCTATGTAGGCTGCTGGGAATACCAGGGCGACGACACGAAGGCTCCCGAGCTTATCAAGGAACCGCTCGAGTATGAGGCAATCAAGGTACAAACACGTAACTATAAGAATTAATGTGCAAGCCGATGGCAAAGCCAAGTTCGCTTGACCTTTGCTGAGGCGATGCCCTTTAATCATCAAAGATAATTAAAATTATGGCAAAGAATATTTCATTTACGATAAAGTATTGGAAGCAGAATGGTCCTACGGAGAAAGGACATTTTGAGTCCCGCGAGATGAAGAATATTCCTGACGACACCTCATTCCTCGAGATGCTTGACATCCTCAACGAAGAGCTCATCAACGAGGGTAAGGAGCCGTTCGTATTCGACCACGACTGCCGCGAGGGTATCTGCGGTATGTGCTCGCTCTACATCAACGGCACACCGCACGGAAAGACCGAGCGTGGTGCTACCACCTGTCAGCTCTACATGCGTCGTTTCAATGATGGCGACGTCATCACTGTTGAGCCCTGGCGTTCGGCTGCATTCCCCGTCATCAAGGACTGCATGGTCGACCGCGGTGCCTTCGATAAGATCATCCAGGCTGGCGGCTACACCTCCATCCGTACCGGACAGGCTCAGGATGCCAACGCTATCCTCATCCCGAAGGAGAATGCCGACGAGGCTATGGACTGTGCAACATGCATCGGTTGCGGTGCTTGCGTAGCAGCATGTAAGAATGGCTCTGCCATGCTCTTCGTCTCTTCGAAGGTGTCCCAGCTCGCACTCCTGCCGCAGGGACGTCCCGAGGCAGCACGTCGTGCCAAGGCAATGGTCATGCGCATGGAAGAACTCGGCTTCGGAAACTGCACCAACACTCGCGCCTGCGAGGCTGTCTGCCCGAAGAACGAGTCCATCGCCAACATCGCCCGCCTGAACCGCGAGTTCATCAAGGCAAAGCTGGCTGACTAATAGCAAGTCACTTATTCTGATTCATAAGAGCGCCGCGGGCTAAAAACCTGCGGCGCTTTTTTTAGTGCAAATATAAAAAAGATAGAGATTAAAAACGAAATGAACAAAACGGCTCTTATTCCTTCACTATAATTTATTATGCGGTCTTTTTTGCAGTTGATGTCGGTGTGTTATTCCGATGCAGGCGATCAATAATGATGGCAAGGGCTCCGTCGCCAGTGACGTTACAGGCGGTGCCGAAGGAATCCATTGCGATGTAGAGGGCGATGATTAGGGCCTGTGCTTCAGGATCGAACCCCAATATGCCGGCCAAGGGACCGAGTGCAGCCATCACCGCTCCGCCAGGAACACCAGGAGCCGCCACCATGCAGACGCCAAGAATCATGATGAAATGGAGGAAAAGCGGCAGATCGTGAGGCAAGCCGCTGATGAGACATACGGTAAGTGCGCAACAAGTGATCTTCATCATAGAGCCAGATAGGTGGATGGTGGCGCAGAGAGGAATGCAGAAGCTCGCGATTTCATCGCTCACGCCGTTTTTCTTTGCCTGTCGCAGGGTCACTGGTATAGTGGCGGCACTCGATGAGGTGCCTAATGCCGTGAGATAGGCCGGCATCATATTCATGACCAGGCGCAGCGGATTCTTCCTTGAAATAGCGCCGGCAATCAGGAACTCATACGCAATGATGAAGATGTGCAGCACGAAGATGATGCAGATGATTTTGGCGAACACCACCAGGATATGATATGCTTCGCCGGTAAAAGTCATGCTGAGGAAGATGCCGAAGATATAGAGCGGCAGTAGTGGGATGATGGCCACCTGGATGGTCTTCTCGATGATGGTCCGGAACTCCGAGAACCCTTTTTTCAATGAGTGCGCGTCGGTATAGGCGATGCCGATGCCTATCACAAAGGAGCTCACCAGCGCCGCCATTACGTCGAGTATGGCAGGAATCTCTAGTTTGAAGTAGGGCAGCAGCGTCTCTGCCTTCTCTACCGCTAGCGATGCCTCTGTGTCTATCAGCTGGGGGAAGAGCATCGTACCTGTACCGAATGCCAGCAGTCCTGCCAAGATGGTGTCGGCGTAGGCCAATCCCACCGTCAGCAGCAACAGACGGCCCGCCGAACGCCCGATGTCGGCAATGGCTGGCGTCACCAGTCCGATAATGATGAGCGGAATTAGGAAGCCCAAGAACTGGCTGAACACATAATTAAACGTCACAAACACGCGCACCCATCCTTCCGGAAGTACGTTTCCTATCACGATACCCATCACGATAGCGATAGCAATGCGAGGCAGTAATCCTATTTTTTTCATATTCAGGTACAAAGTTAATGATTTTTCCGCAACTAGTTTCACATCTTATATAAAAAAAGGTTTATCCAATAAAAACTATGCATTTGTCGGATGGACCAAGAAAAACCAAATGGGAGGAGGATTGGGAAGATGTGGCTTTTGGGTTGTAGTGTGCAGAAACATGCGGTAGAGCGAAGTTAATGTTGGTTAAAGAGGTTTTGATTTTCACTTTATTCTTGAATAAGCCGATTCTTTTTTTTAACTTTGTGCTGGCAATGATGATGAGGCTAAACCTGACGAGTTAGAATAATATAATTATGTATATCATATGAAGAAGAGATTTTTCACGATGCTTTCCGTCTGTGCTCTCTGTGGTACTATGACGATGAATGCCCAGATTCAGACCAATGCAGGTGTGCAGTACCTGCAGTGCATGCAAAAGGACATGTCGACAGACTTTAGTGATTTGTCGAACACCTATTTCCTTGCCGATTCGCTGGTGACTTTCGATGCGGCAAAGGGTGAGGGATTATTGCAGTGGAAACGCTACAGGCTGTCGCCTCGTCAGGCCTTTAATCTGAATGGCTACTGGCCCGTCCGCATGCAGATGCTCGACTTCCCCGATGCCGCTTATGTAAACGATCCGGAACTGAAGCTGAGCATTGAGTTCATCACGCCACGCACGGCGCGAATCCGCATGCTGACCACCCCCGTTCAACCGAAAGACAACGATGCTGGCGATGTGATGTTCTGCGACCGCTTCAAGGCTCGTACGAAAGGTGCTGCTTGGAAGAGTGCTCAAACGGCCAATGCCATTTCCTATAGTTCAGCCTATGGAACCATTGAAATCCAGAAGTATCCTTGGCGTATCGTCATCAAGGATGCAAAGGGTAGGGTGTTGACGCAGACACGCCATATCATCGACAACGACTCCACGCAAGTGAAGTTGCTGCCGTTCTCTTTCATCAAGCGTGGCTCTGACAACTCGCGTAGCGTAAACCCCGTGTTGTCGTTGGCACCCGGTGAGCGCATCTATGGCTGTGGCGAGTCGTTCACCTCTTTAAATAAGGTGGGGCAGAAGGTACACCTCTCGGTCACCGACCCACAAGGACCAGAGACCGATGGCCAATACAAGCCCGTGCCCTTCTTCTTCTCGAATCGTGGCTATGGCATCTTCATGCATACCTCCGCGCCTGTCACCTGCGACTTCGGAGCTTCCTATATTGGTGCCGACCGCCTGTTTATGGCCGATGAAATGGTCGATTTCTTCGTTTTCTTCGGAGAGCCGAAGGACATCCTGAACGAATATACCGACATCACCGGCAAGTCGCCGATGCTACCCCTCTGGAGCTTTGGCACGTGGATGAGCCGTATCACCTACTTCTCGCAGGAGGAGGGCTTGGAGATTGCTCGTCAGCTTCGTGCCCACCGGATTCCTTCCGACGTCATCCACTTCGATACCGGTTGGTTTGGTGTCGACTGGCAATGCGACTACGAGTTTGCCAAGGACCGCTTCAAGGACCCTGTCGGCATGTTGAAACAACTCTCAAAGGATGGATTCCATACCTGCTTGTGGCAGTTGCCTTACTTCACACCCAAGAATCGTTTCTTCCCGGAGATCATCGAGCGAGGCATGCATGTGGTGAATGCTACGGGTGGTATGCCTGTGGAGGATGCCATTCTCGACTTCTCTAATCCTGAGACCGTCAACTGGTATCAGTCGAAGATAGAAGGTCTCATGAAGCAGGGTGTGTCTACCATCAAGTGCGACTTTGGCGAGGCAGCCCCCTATAATGGCTTCTACCACAGCGGCAAGGGCGGACTCTATGAGCACAACCTCTATCCCTTGCGTTATAACAAAGCACTCTGGGAGGCCGTGGAGCGCAATCATCCTGGCGAAGGCATCATCTGGGCACGTTCTGCTTGGGCCGGTTCTCAGCGCTATGCCTTGCATTGGGGTGGTGATGCCGCAACGACGAACATCGGTTTGTTGGGCGATCTGCGTGGCGGTCTATCCTTCGGACTCAGCGGCTTCTCGTTCTGGAGCCACGACATGGGTGGCTTTGTGACAGCTTCGCCAGAAGACATCTATCGTCGTTGGCTACCCTTCGGATTCCTGTCGAGTCACACCCGTGCTCACGGCGCACCCCCAACGGAGCCCTGGCTCATCTCTGAATCGTTTACAGATGCGTTCCGTGACTGTGCCGAGATGAAGTACAAGCTCATGCCTTATGTGTATGCCCAGGCAAAGGATTGCTCGGAGCGCGGCCTGCCAATGGTGCGTGCCCTGCTCGTTGAGTTCCCTCAAGACCAGGGAGCCTGGCTTGTGGAGGATGAGTATATGTTTGGTTCGCAAATGCTCGTGGCTCCATTGTTAGAGTCAGGCAATGAGCGGACAGTCTACCTGCCCAAAGGCAAGTGGATTGACTATCAGAGCGGTGAAGTCTATGAGGGTGGTTATCAGACCATCCGTGCCGGCAAGATTCCCGCTATCATCTTGGTGCGCGACGGCAGTTTGATACCTCATGTTCCTCTTGCACAGCGCACGGATCAGATAGACTGGAACAAGGTAGAGCTGAAGGCATACAAGGTCGATGCCCAGAAGTGCACGGGCTTGCTCTTCAAGCCAGGTGACAAGGCCATCAAAGCCGTTGAGCAATAAGTGGAATAATACGATTGAAGTAACGATAAAACCCTGATGGTATGAAACGAAATACGATTCTTGCAGTCATCGCAATTATTTTGCTGGCCCTCTATGCCAGTATTGCACTCCTGCTCCTGCTGCCGGTCATCCCCTTGGTTTATTACTTCAATAAACGTCAGGAAAAAGCGGAACCACCGAGGGTGACCTATGCCAGCATTGATGAAGTGGAGAGGAAGTATGGCGAACCCGATGACGTGGTGGTGCTCGATGCCTCAAGGGCCAACGAATTGCCAGCACTCATCTTGTTCTACACGGCCCTGGATGTCATGGTCATGGCGGGCGAAGAGCTTAAGATCAGCGACCTTGTGAGCGTCATGCCGAAAAACATGGCTACCCCCTATACCATTGACGAGCATGCCGTGATTATCAGCACGAAGGATCCTTCGCGCCCAACCATTCACCTGCGTGTGGGCTATGATGCAGGACTTGCGAGCGAAATCGCGGCGCAAATCGATGCACATCTTATAAAATAGCCGATTTTATCGGTCTTAGCGTGTGGGTAATGCTTTTGCAGTATAAATCATTACCTCTTTTTGAATTCATCGAGTTGCTTGAAGCAATGCCGATTGATGATTTGCTGTAGTTCGCGATCGGGATTGTTACGAATGTAGCAGCGATGGTCGAAAACCATCAATTCACCATTATCTGCTGTGTAAGGATGCCAAGCAGGAAGTCCGTTTGTATTCGGATTGCCGGTTTTGGCAAACTGTGCCCACACGCTACTCATGGTGTCGGCCAATCGAAGGTCTTGCTCAGAGGGTTGAGGCAGTTCGTTGTGGGCGTGATGTAAGGTGTTGAAACAGAATTTCAGTTCGTGTCCATGCACCGACCCCCGATTGACGGGTGAGCGCCAAGTAAACAGATATAGATAAAGGTGAGGAGTGTGGGAGCCGTCGTTTTCAGCAGATTCAGCGGCAAAGGCATCGGCCGTGATGAGTGTCTTTGGACGGAACAGCCAGTCGATGCTCAGCAAGTCCTCTGGCGTGTAGTCGGGATAGGCTTTGGCGAAAGCGTTGATGTAGGCATCCGTTTCGTCACCGAAAGTCTTCATGAGTTGCTGCCGGGCATCGTCGAGTGTCATTTCCCGGTTGTAGTATAGCCGTTGCAGTTCGTTGAAAGTGGTACCCATCAGGACAGGAATCTCCGATGAAATGGAGGGAAATGATGGTTGGAAAGGCTGTTGCAAGAGCGTTTCACCATCGGGTGTAGGACCGAATCCCCACATCATCGGCGTGCCGGGTTTGCGTGTACCGATGCTCGCAGCCATTGCTCGCTGTCCGGCCTCATAGAGTTGCTGATAGGGAACATCCTTGATACGGTCGACATCGGCTTCGCTGATGCCCAGTTCCTTTAGCACCGCTTTTCCGAGAGCCTGTGTCATCTCCCGGTTGTTCACGTTCAGAATGGTTCCACTCATGATGATGGCCTTGTGGAACAGACGCCTTGCCTTGGGCATACACATCAGTGTTCCAACCTTTCCACCGCCTCCCGATTCACCGAAAATGGTCACATTGTTCGGGTCGCCACCGAACCGAGCGATGTTATCATGAATCCATTCCAGTGCTTGAACAATATCGAGCATCCCCACATTACCTGAATCCTTATACTTCTTTGAGACTGCCGAGAGGTCGAGGAATCCGAGAATGTTCAGTCGATGGTTAACGCTGACCACCACCACATCCTTCTTTGCCAGTTGCATGCCAGGATTCCATGCCGATGTACCCGAGTCGAAACCGCCGCCGTGAAGCCATAGCATCACGGGTTTCCGACTCTTCAAATCCGTCGTCCATACGTTCAGCACGCAGGAGTTCTTCTCCGACATCTCAGTTTCACTCAACTGTCGACCACCTGTCTGCTGCATCGCCTGCGGTCCCCAATGGTCGCAAGCCCTCACCCCCTTCCACTTCTTGACGGGCAGAGGTGGCATGCATCGTTCCACTTCGGCATAGGGAATGCCAAGATAGGCGAGGGTTCCCTCTTGGATGATTCCGCTGACTTTTCCTTGTTTGGTGCTGACAACAGCGGCTTTGTTCTCTTGTGCCAGGGTGGGTGCTGCGACAAACGCCAGGCACATCAGGCTTACTATGAATCCTTTCATCGTCTTTTACAGATTAATGGAAAACATCACTTCACCTTCCAGACATTCAGCACGATGCCTTGAAAGCCCTGCGACCACTCAGGAGCACACACGAAGAGAGCATTGTTCATCCAGGCATAGGGGCTGTCGGCAGGGGCTTCAAACTGCGGTGCAGCACGGAAGTAGAACGTAGGATTTCCATTTTCGTCCTTTCCGCCGCAAATGATGCCGCGGTTCCGAACGTGGATGTAGACGCCGTCGTCGGTCTTGATACTGTAGATGGCCTCCAGTTCTGTGCGATTCAGCGCCGTGTTGGCCAGCTGGTAGTCGGCACCGCCGTTGAGGATGGTGCCCTTCAGCAGCGGTCCCTCGAAGGTTCCTCCCGTGATAGGGATGACGGTGCGGCGCCCGTGTTGTGTTTCGCCAACGGAATAGGTTTCGCCGAGTGTTACGCGCAGCTGCAGGGCGAACTCCAGTTGCGGTGTGTCTTTTGGCTGGTTTTGCTGTGCTCGACAGGCGATGGCGAGCATGAGTGCAAAGGCAAAAAGCGTAATTCTTTTCATTGCTGTCATGATTAATTATAAATAATGTACAAAATTAGCATTTCTTTTTTAAAAACACCCATTATTATCGAGATTATTTGTAATTTTGCAGCAATCAAGTGCAAGGCGACAACGCTAGATGCACAACCTCTCTCTGTAGACATTGACAATACATCTATCATCACTTAATAAAAACACCAACATGAAACGACTGATTACAATGGCATGTTGCCTCCTGCTGGCAGTGGGTGGCTATGCACAACAGGCACTGGGACAGCGTCCCAACGTGAAATCGCCCATCATCAACAAGGATGGGTCGGTGACCTTCAACTTCTTCGATCCCTCTGCTCAGAAGGTGAGTGTGACGGGCGACTTCGAGGAAATCAAATGGCAGACGCTGCCCATGACGAAGCAGGACAATGGCGTTTGGACGGTAACAACGAAGCCCCTCAACCCCGAACTCTATTCCTACAGCTTCTCGGTAGACGGTCAGCGCATCATCGATCCCGCCAATAGCTACGTCAACCGCGACATCTCAACACTGAGCAATATCTTCATCGTGACGAAAGGAAAAGGCGACAAGGGCGACCTGTATCAGGTGAACAATGTTCCTCATGGCACGTTGTCGCGTGTTTGGTACAATAGCCCCACGCTAGGCCAGCAACGTCGCATGACGGTTTATCTGCCTGCAGCCTACGACGGCAAGAAGAAGTTCCCGGTGATGTATCTGCTGCATGGCCATGGAGGCGACGAAACGGCTTGGGGCGACCTTGGCCGCGCTTCGCAAATCATGGACAACCTCATCGCTGCAGGCAAGGCTGTGCCGATGATTGTGGTGAGCTCGAACAGTAACGTGCAGCGACGTAACGGAGGCTTAGGCGGTGGTTACAGCTGGCAGGGCATGCAGAATTTCCGTAGCGAACTGTTGGAGAATGTGATTCCCTATGTGGAGAAGACCTACCGAGTGAAGAAAGACCGTAAGAGTCGGGCCATGTGTGGACTCTCGATGGGTGGAGGACAGTCTTTCTACATCGGTCTGCGCTCTCCTGAGGTTTTTGCCAACGTAGGCGTTTTCTCTACCGGTATGTTTGGGGGCATTGCCGGTGCTTCGGATTTCGATCTGGAGAAAGAAGTTCCAGGCATGCTGACCAATACGAAGGCATTCAATGAACAATTAGATGTTTTCTTTGTGAGCTGTGGTGAGCAGGATCCCCGCATCGAATATACGCGCAACATCGTGAAGAAGATGCGTGACGGTGGGGTAGAGGTCCGTTTCAATTCTTATCCTGGCGATCATGAGTGGCAGGTGTGGCGCAAGTCGCTCCACGAGTTTGCCCAGTATCTGTTCAGATGAGGTTATAAAACGGACAGAAGCTCCTTGAGCACTTCTTTGTGATGGCCTGAAACAATGATGTGATGGTTGCCGATCGGCTCGGTCAGGAAGTACTCTGTCTGACTTTTATCCGACAGTTTGATGACCTGCTGGGTACGACAAAGATCTGGCTTGGCTTGGTTGCTGACCAATTCGCCTTCTGCGATGAAACAGCGGGACAGGTCGCCTGAGACCTTGAAGACGGTGACAGGGCCTTCTTTCATATAGCCTCTGATGCCTATGCCGATGCCTGATTCGAAATGGGTGTCGAACTCATAGCGCTCAACCATATTCAAGGGAATGGTGCAATGGGCAAGGAGCATCTCGCCTGACTCCGGGTCGATGGATGAGGGATTGGCCTGAAACCCTGACACACCTGTCAGCGACTGGATGATCTTCATGGAGAGCATGGCTGGCACGTCGCCTTCGCATCCGGCGATGATTCCTTCGGCGTTCAATTTGGCTAATGCCAGGCATCCTGTATTCTTGATGGCTGTCAGCAGGTCGAAGCAGCGGATGGTAAACCCGTTAAGCTGGTGCCTCTCAACGATTACTTTCAGGGCAGCATAAATTCTGTTTGCACCAGGAAGGGCCGCTTTGATAAACTGGTTGTCGGAGGTTTCCTCGGTTTTTACCTCAAGCGGGCCATTGACGACCTCCAGCAGTTCTTCCATCGGAATATCCAGCAGTTCGATACCCAGCCGTTCCCTGACGATGCCCTTGTCTGCATGACTGGAAATGAGCCAGTCTGAAGGAATTCCGATGATGCCAAGACGGCTGCCTTTCAGTTGCTTCCTGGCTTCGCTGACGCTTTTCAGCAGGTGTATCCGCCTGGTGATGTAATCTGGGCTGCCATGTATGATCTCTCCCTTGATGCCGTTCTGTCGCAGGTAAGAGAGGATCTCCATCGATGCGGCCAATGAGTTGCTCTTGCCTGAAGTCAGCAGATAGAAGGGAGTATCAGACTTTTCCTGCAAATGAGGAAGCAGCTTCCTGAATATGCCTTCAGTACCGCCTGTCCGGACATAGATCAAGTCGAGCGGATGACTGCCATAATCGGTATAGTCGTTGTCCTTGAACTCGTAATCGATGTCAAGGCTGTCTAAGAAAGCCTTGGTGACGGCTCCAACGGCCTGCTCGTCGTGGAGTCCTGAAGTGAGTGTGTAGATAGCGATGTACATATTTATATATAGTTGTAGGTCGTGACACTGCCGCCATCGCTCTGGCAGTATTTCCTGAGGAGATCCTGAATGAAATGGGCATTGTCGAGCACACGCTCTCTGTTGCCGTCATAGCCGTTGATCAGGACGACGAGATGGGTGGTGGCGAGTGTCATCTTGGTGCGCTCATGGTCGCTGGTAGGGGTGCCAACGCCTCCAAGGGCATCGCGGTAAACGGGCAGCCCCGCAATATTGAGCATGCCACGGCCGATTCCCTCATAAGGCTCCCCTTCCTTGCCGATGCCTAATGTCAGCGTATCGCCAACGAACTTGTCGGCATCGAAGCCGCCGATGCTGTAGCCGAAGGCGATGCTGGCAAGGTTGACGAGATCGACGAGTGTGTCAATCTGGTAGAGTCCCTTGCCCTGTAGCATCCTACGGATCAGTTGCTCGCTGGCAGGACGGTAGCGTGAGGGATCCTTCCCACAGGCCTTATAGACACGGCGGGTGGCAGCAATACTGGGCTGTTCTTTCAGACTCTCTGTCGTCAGTTCCTGACGAAATCGGTCTTCAAGGCTGTGAATCTCATCCCAAAGCTGCCGGCAATACGCTGTATTGACCACCTGAGCCTCTACGGCAGCGCCGGCAAAGCCTGGACAAACGTCCTCAATCTCCTTGGATACGACAATCTTCATCAGTCGTCGGGATTCCGTTGGTAATGGAATTCTTGGATGGCAGGGTTATGGCCCATGTCTGTGTCAGGAACGCCGATGTTACGGTTCAACTTCTGGTCGTAGCCTTTGTGTACAGGGCCGACATCGAGCAGCAAGTCCTTATATTTGACGGTTGGAATCACCAAGCCGAAAGCACCGAAGCCTACGCGTATGCCTTCCGGATGCAGATTATTGAAGATGTATGTTGTGGCATAGAAAGTGTGACGGTAGGGCTCCAGACGATTGAACTTGCGGTAGGCCTCCTTGACTTCTTCTATCACATGGGTGGTGTCTGCTGTCGTAAAGATAAAGCCGATGTTGTGTACATAGTCGTCGATGGCATCGCCCTCGATGCTGTCGTTCTCTTCAAGACACTGCATGATGTTGTCCTCCATCTCTGCAATCATCTCCTTCTCTGTCGGAGTGGTGATGTAGGCGATAAACATCAAAACGATGAGAATGCCTCCCAGAAAAACCAGTTTGCCGAGACAACTGTGTCTGAATGCCTTTGTCATGGACTCGTTCGTCCTGTAATTTCCTCTGTCTGCCTGATACATAATGATAGTTATAATTGATTATTGTGTATTAAGTTCATGAATTCCTGTCTTGTCTTTGCCTGATAGAAGGCACCGCTGAAGTCGCTGGTGGTGGTGATGCTGTTCTGCTTTTCGATGCCACGCATCTGCATGCACATGTGCTTGGCCTCGATGACGACCATCACGCCAAGGGGCTTCAGGGTCTGCTGGATGCAGTCCTTGATCTGCTGCGTCATCCGTTCCTGAACCTGCAGCCGGTGGGCATAGATGTCGACCACGCGGGCTATCTTGGAGAGTCCTGTGATATGGCCGTTGGGAATATATGCCACGTGAGCCTTGCCGTAGAAAGGCAGCATGTGATGCTCGCAGAGTGAGAAGAAGTCGATGTCCTTCACGATGACCATCTGCGAGTAGTCTTCCTTGAAGAGTGCATCTGTCAGCACCTTGTGGGCATCCATCTCATATCCTCTGGTGAGTACCTGCATGGCCTTGGCAACGCGCAATGGCGTCTTGAGGAGTCCTTCACGTTCCGGATCTTCGCCAAGGAGCGTGAGTATGTCCCGATAGTGCTCCGCGAGTTTGTCAAGCCCTTCGCGGTAGGGCTGAAGTTCTGTTTCCTGGCTCATGGATATGGTAGGGTTATCTTTCCTTTGACGATGATGGCCGACTGATAGCCGAGGTTTTTCACACGGCTCAACACTTCATGGGCTTCCTCGTAAGTACGGTAGTTGCCCATGCGGCAGATCCATCTTGGCGAGTAGAAATGTACGTAGACGGGCTCACCAGGGAAGAGAGCCTTGATCTCGCTGCCTGTTTTCTCTGCCTTCACGCGGTCATTTCTTGAGTTGCCTCCTGCAAACACCTGAACCCTGTAGCCGTTGGTCTTGTAGCCACCCTTTATCATTTTCTTGTGGTCGGTGGTGTCAGGAATCACGATAGTGGCAGGAGTCTCTGCTGTCAGCTTATCTGTTGCCTTATCTTGCTTTGTTGCAGAATCAGTCCCGGTTCTGTCAGTCTGTTTCTGGGGAACTGCCTGCTGCTGGACGGGACCGTTCACAAGTTCGTCGATAGCCTTGCTCTGTGTGACGGTCACCTTGCCTTCGCCAGCATTGCTCTTCTGTAGCCGCTGGGTGAAAGACGACTGTGCATCGGCTGCCATGATACAGCCGAAACACAGTGTCAGTATGATAATAAGCCGTCTCACGTCTTACTTCTTCCAAGCGTCGATGATACCCTTGAAGTCAGCAGCCTTCAGTGAAGCACCACCAATCAGACCACCATCGATGTCGGGCTTGGCAAACAGTTCAGGAGCGTTGCTTGCCTTGCAGCTACCACCGTAGAGGATAGTAGTGTCGTCGGCTACAGCCTGACCGTACTTCTCGGCAATGATTGAACGGATGTAAGCGTGAATCTCTTCAGCCTGCTCAGCGGTAGCGGTCTTGCCAGTACCAATAGCCCAGATGGGCTCATAGGCGATAACGATCTTGCGGAAGTCCTCCTCAGAGAGGTTGAATACTGAACCCTCGAGCTCGGCCTTCACTACCTCGTTCTGCTTCCCAGCCTCGCGCTCCTCCAGGCTCTCACCGATACAGAAGATTACCTTCAGATCGTTCTTCTGAGCCAGCAGCACCTTTTCCTTCAG
>JAEEGJ010007009.1_pt1 | contig 33005 bp, 30 predicted proteins | sample 8958761 | NCBI WGS metagenome assembly JAEEGJ01 (sample SAMN16246546, study PRJNA631951) | gut metagenome | biome: gut microbiome; feature: rumen; material: RS-attached | host: Bos | place: Iran: Karaj | collected 2018-10
GCTGCGCACGCTGGTAGTCGGCATCGGTGATGCCCTCCACGCGGTTCTCGTACATAAAGAAATCGTCTATCTGTGCCATATTGCTCTTTCAAACTTGGGTGCAAAATTACTCATTTTCCGCGAAAAGCCTGCTATGAATAGTGTTTTTAACCTTTTCGAATAGGTCGTTTGCGGAGATACCCCGTATCCATATTCGCCAAGACTAAGAGAGAAAACGGAAATACAAGAACCTATTTGTTAGACATTTGAGAAGTCAAAGAACAAAGTACCACAGCAACCCCCTTTTCATATATGTATCCCCACCCATCCGCTTCTGCTCTCGCATCGGTATCAGAGTAAAGACGTTGCATAGGAATTCATTTTCCGCGAATAATGATGCTGTTTTTAGCAAAAATCGGTCTTTTATGTATAAATAAAGTGTAAGATGATGTCATTTCGCAAAAAAGATGTATATTTGCCTCAACATTTAAGAAATACAGAATGATAACAACTAAAGATTTATACGTTATTATAGAAAATAAGATTGCTAATGAAGCCCAAAAGACTCTCATTAGGAGCAACTTTCCGCCACAAATAGCGGAAAGAATGTGTAATGCTATTGATTGTAAGGAGAAAGCCGAGCATTTTAAGCGCTTGCTGATAGAGTGGAATGAATGGCATGCTAATCAGCAACGACAACAACAATATATACAACAATTCATCCAACAGTACTATAAATAGGATTCCGGTATTGTTTTTTAGAGAATCAAGAGGCTCTCGCTGCAATATGAACACATTTGAACTACAGCAATCAGCGCAAGACAAGGAATTCGTGCTTAAAAATGGACCTTTAGAATTCGAAGTGTTTGCTGATATCTTAAATACGGCAAAAGACTTACCTTATATCGGTTCTTTGTTTAAGTTGGGGAAAGTGGCTGTGAACTACATGGATTATAGGTTTGTAAGAAAGTTGCATTTCTTTCTGGAACAATCGGAATCGGTAGAGCCAGAAAAGATAATTGAGTTTCTTGATAGTCTGTCTGAACCTGATAACAAAAGAATTAGCGGTTATCTCACTCAGCTGTTATATTCTTCTGAAGAGGATGCGAAAGCGTCCTTGATGGGAAAAATATACCGAAGCAGGTTATTGGGTGAAATTGATAATGATATGATGCTTAGACTTTGTTCGGTTGTTAACAAAGCTTTCTTGCCTGATTTAGATCATCTAAATGAATATACAAATGAGAATGAGAATGATGATTACATTACGGACAACTTGAATGCTTTAGGGCTTCTTCAAGATCTGGGAAATATGTACGAGGCATATGATGAAGAAAGTGAATGTGACTCTACGGGATGGGGGTCGACCAAGCATTAATTGAATGTAGTCGGTAAGGAGTCGTTAAGGATCAAAACTAGATGAAAGAGGGGGACAAGAAGAATGTACCGATTGAAAGGATATAAGAAAGGATAGTCGCGATAATATCGCAACATATGGGACAAAAAAAGCTGGTCAGCGAGAATGCTAACCAGCGTTTCATGTGCTCTTTCGTTCAAAAACCGTGAAAAATACACGGAAAAACCCAAATTATTCTTTATTTATTTGTTTATTTATATATAATATCGTAATTTTGCAGCCATATTATTCATGAACTTACTTTGCAATATACTATATGATAGAGCAGTTTACTGTAGAAAACTACAGATCGTACCAAAAGGAGGAAGTGTTGTCATTTGTTGCGTCGAATAAGGAGAAAAGTGGCAAGTTATCTCCAGAGTGGTATAAAGAAATAGGTGGTAAACGTATTCTCCGCCTGTTACTTTGTGTTGGCTTGAATGGGACAGGTAAGTCAAAGATGTTTTCTGCATTGAACTATTTACGTATGATTGCAACCAGCAGGCCGGAGAAACCTTCTGATCGTCCTGAGTATCGACCGTTTCTTTTAGATGACGAATCAAGGTATAAGCCATCTATTCTCTCATTAACTTATTATACGGAGGATAAATGTTATTATTATAAGGTTAAAGTAAGTAGGGAAAGAGTAGAAGAGGAAGAATTGAAGGATGTTTGGGAGAATGAGATTGTATATCACAGAAAATATAATCAGGAAAAGGATACAGTCGTCATTAAGTTTGGTTCTGCATCTGATTTAAATAAAATGGATCAAAGACTTCTTGAAGCAAATGCCATCCAGAACTCAACAGTACTTTCTGTATTCGGTTCGCTAAATATAGAAAGCAGGGTGCTAAGATGTAATTATGATTTCTTTATTGAGAGATTAAGTTTGGTAAGAAGAAGCGAGCAGAATCTGGCTGACAGGTTACAGACAGATGATCCTGACAGAGACAGGCAAGTAAAGATGTTGTTGCTTAAATTGTTGAAAGATGTTGGAACTAACATTGTTGATTATTTCGTAGATGATACCAGTTTCAATGTGGCAGATCTCATTAAGAGTGGAGCACCTGAGCCCCTGATTAAAGCCATGCAACAACAATATCCCTCAGGGGTTATCTCTCATAAAAGTCTACGATTTGTACATTCAACAGCAAAAGCAGGTAACAGAGATCTTGATGCAGGATTAGAATCGTTTGGTACGATGAATATTGTGAGGCTGCTTGTAGTAATGTATGATATTGTCATTGGGCGTAAGAGTTCATGCATTGATGAAATTGAAACGGGAATACATACCAAAGCACTCGCTTTTTTGTTAAAAATGTATCTCTCCATAGCAGAAGACAGTCAGATAGCTGTGGCAACTCATGACCTGTCATTGCTAGAACATCCAGTTCTGAGAAGGGATGCTGTACGCATGTTCGAAAAAGATGAGAATGGCCATACGTATATTAAGAAAGTGTGTATGTACATAATTCTATTAATTTTCTCAATGCTTATAACAAGGAACTTGACCCAAAGCTTGACGAGTTGATAGAAAATGTACAGTTGTTCATAGAGTATAGAGACCTTATCAGGAAGATGATCGAGGAGATTCAAAGTAGAAAATCCGTGAAAAAATAGCGCAAAATACAGCATTAAAACACGAAAAGACAGAATAACCTTTGAATTTAACGTGAGATTTTCACGGAAGAATTTGGGGATTCGAAAAATCTTTGTACCTTTGCAGGCGAATATTTAATAAAAGAGAAGAAGAAAATATGAGTAAGGTCAAAAGTTTTTCGGTTAGTAATGGAGACATGTTCTACATCAACCACAATTCAGACAATTTTACAACCATTGACTGTTGTCTGACCGACGACGTTAAAGACGACATTTTGGACGAGATTAAAGATGAGTCATCTGACAAAGGTATTACCCGGTTCATATCAACTCATCCCGACGATGATCACATTAAAGGTATAGTGGACTTTGAAAGCGAGATAGGAATCTGGAATTTTTATCGAGTGGATAATAATACTACTAAGAAAGGCACGGAGTCAGATGATTTTAAGAAGTATAAGAAGCTCAGAGACGATAAAAACAAGAAATTTGCCTTGGAGAAAGGTTGTACCCGAAGATGGATGAACCTTGAAAGTCCAGAACGAGGCTCGTCAGGGTTGTCATGTTTGTGGCCCATTACCGATAACGAGTTGTATCAGGAGGCACTTGACACTGCAGCAGAAGGTGGAAGCCCTAACAATATCTCACCGGCTATCAGATATTGTGTGGGTGACTTCTCTTTCCTGTGGATGGGCGATATGGAAACTGATATGCAGGAAGAGTTTGATAGCAAGGTAACCAACAAACATACCACCATCGTGTTTGCACCTCATCATGGTAGAAAGAGCGGTCACATACCATCGTCGCTGATGGATAAGTTGACCCCGAAGCTGGTCATTGTAGGCGAAGCTCCTAGCAGTGAGTTGGACTACTATAGTGATTACGATACGATTACACAGAATACGGCCGGTGATATTTTATTCGAAGAAAATGGCGACTATCTTGATGTCTTTGTATCGGAGTCGAACTATAAGAAGACCGATGGCATGGTCCAGAACGGTAATCATGGAAGCCATGACGGCATGAAGTATTTGGGTAGCGTAAAGGAAAAATAAGAAGATATGGATAGATATTTAAGAGTTGCACGGTTATATCCAGCAGTGATTGGTTTGACACCCACATGTGTCTTGCTTGCGATGTGTGCAGATAGGTGGTTCCCTGAGTATGAAAAATGCGCAGGGAGCTTACAGACAATACTTGGACTAATTGGGGGTACCGCTTTATTCAGTATTGCTGTCGGATACATGATGCGTGAGGTATTTAAATCTACCTCGAAGATACTTTTTCAGTATCCTTTGTTCAAGTTTGATGAAACTGAAATGCCTACCACTGAACGGCTGTTGTGGACTAAAGGACTCATTTCGGAATCATACCATCAGCAGATTGCTGATAAAGTGAAGAAACGGTTTGGTATCCATCTGCCAACGAAAGATGAAGAAATTCATAATTTACAAGAAGCTAAATTGGCTATCGCAAATGCTGTGCAGCAGATGCGGGAATATACTCGGGATGAGAAATTTCTTAGACAGTATAACTATGAGTATGGCTTTTGTCGTAATTATCTTGGTGCAGGTGTTTGGAGCCTGATTCTGATATTGGTCATCGGTATAGCCAATGCTTTCTTGGGATGGCTTCCCATGAGCATGGTGATTATATTCTTCCTAGGACAGATATTGGCAATGCTGTTATTCTATTATATGCTGAAATGGAGGGCTCGAGAGTACGCTAAGTATTTGTATGCAACATTCTTGACCAAGAAGGACATATAGAAGTGGATATGAGAAAAAGAAATGGGTATGTGTAAAAATAGTAATAGACCTGCGACACCTGCACAGATAGAGCGGGTAAAAGCATGCGTAAAGGGTGCGCTGACGCAAGTGTACATGAACTTGATGCTGGATTGCGCCTTTAAAAAAACGCTTTCTATGCCAGACGCTGTTTGTGCGCTGTCAGATCAGGATAAGGAATATGCGAAGAAGATAATAACGCTGCATGCCAACATTAGTGATTCGTTGCTTTGCCTTTGTGTGATGCTGTTGTGTAACTTCAGGGCTCAGGAGCCGATAGAAAAGAAGTTCATTTTAAGGCGAGTGGTAGTGGTGTGCCATGAACTGTACAAATATCTCTATGGCTTTACCAAAAGCCAGACAGACTGGGAGAAGATAGTACCAGAGTTTGAGAAGATATATTCAGAGGAATGTGTTGTCCTGAAAAAGCAAGGGGAGAAATACTTGAAAAAATATGGTCAAGCGGAGGATAGAATGCTGAGAAATGTATCGAACCATTATAGTGATGACCCATTTGAATTTTCCAAGTATATTTCTACGATCAACGAGAAAGGCGTAACAGATAGGGCCTTGATGATGTTGAGTATAGTCCAACCGTTAAGCATGTTGTTATACAAGGAATTGGGCGACATGCTGCCGAAAGTTGATCCAGCGGGACCATTGTCTGTATCGTTAGGGGAACGCCAGTTTAAGGAAGTGTTTAATAACGTGCTAACTGAGGAAGCCCGTCACCATCTGAACCATCGAAAGGAGATAGTGAGGTCGCACGTACAGAGATTAAAGAAATATGAAGCATTCGCCTCTCAGTATGGCTATGATATGACCAAGGATGAGAGGTGGCGATTACTTAAAGAAGATAATGTCGTGCTACATGTGATGTATCTGCAACTGGACACAATGGTTCTGGCAGTGGCAATGAATAGAGCTGAAAGTGCGTTGGAAGAGAAAATGATCCTGGCCTATTTAGTGGCTTCGATGCATGAGGGCTTCAAGAAAATATATGGCTTCACGATAGGTGGAAGTGAAAGGAGCCTGTGGCATAGGTATGCTGTGGGTAGGCAGGATAGCATTACCGATAGTAAGTTAAAATCGGATATAATAATGGTGAGTGGGCTTTTGGATGCCTTTTCCAAGCAAGACTATCTGAACAACCCAACAGTGGCATTATTTCTGAGCCACGTGGGTTATGTGAAGGATTTAAAAGGGGATTCTTCGAACGCCATGGCTGACTACTTGCTAAAGGAGGATCATCGGGAGGAACTGGCAGGTGTAGTAAAGATCCTTTCGTTCTTGAATGTGCTGGTGGATGTGTCGGCCAAATTACTAAGCTATGAGAATGACGTGATGAGCAAAGAAAAGGAACAGAATCTGAAGCATCATTTGAATGAGATTGATGAGATAGAAAAAAAGGCTTTGTCGCAGATTAAAAGTGATAGAGGTCGGCATAGACTGAAAACACAGACTGAAGAGATGAAGGAAGTAATTAGAAAGTTATATAACTGGGAGTAGGGCGGTATACTTACATTAGTACTTAGTGGTATACTACAATTGCTATATGAGGGGTATTTGATGAAAATGTGAAAATGTGATATAGGATGTAAGAAATATAAAAAGTATTGTAAGAAAGGAGCCTGATTAGGAAAAAGTTTGTAAATTTGTGGCGTAAAGGTAGCGATAACGTTGCAACATACGAGACGAAATGAGTAATGATATGATACAAAGTATATCATGTAAAGGTTATAGGGGCTTTGCGACTAAGCAGTCGCTAAAACTGGCGGTGCCCAATGGGAAACCAGGTAGTGGCTTGACAGTTCTTGTAGGACCAAATGGCGGAGGCAAGTCGACTTTAGTAGAGTGTTTCAATAAGATCTCGCTAGCAAACAGAAATGCTTCTTTTTCAAAAGGAAAGCGAAATCTGAAAGCAGGGGACATGGTTGAAATAGAACTCACCACTGACGAAGGACAAGGGACACTGAGGACAAGGAAAGGTGGTAGTGAAACACAGTGGGAGGGACCAACGCCACCACCCATTTATTATTTGCCGTCTAGGAGATTCTTTAATCCGTATTTCACAATGAATCAGTGGAACAGACAGACTTATCTTAATAACCCACCGGTTTTTCAAACACGTACTAATCCGTTGGATTCATGTGCTCATAGACTTATCGATTTGAACAAAGGTGATTCTACTCAATTTGACTCAATGCTCAGCCGTATTATAGGAAAATCTCTCCAATGGACAATAGATCAGGAGGACAATGGCAGCTATTTTGTGAAAATAACCAAGCAACATGGACTTCATCATAATTCGGATGGTATGGGTGAGGGCGTGGTAAGCCTGATGTTTATTGTGGATGCTTTGTGTGGAACAAGTAATGAACTGATTGTTATAGACGAGCCGGAGTTGAGTTTACACCCGCAATTACAGCGACGGTTGTTGGATGAGATATTAGTGAAGACTAAAGATTCGCAGTTGATAATATCCACACATAGCCCAAACATGTTGTCACTGGAATCTATCGTGAACGGAGGCATGGTGGCTAGGGTGTTTGAATCGGATAACGGAACTAATATTTGTATGATTGATGATGAATCACGCGGATTTATCAATTCTACGAGTCATAATGTGAATAACCCACATATTCTTGGAACAGATGCGCGAGCTTGCTTTTTTACAGAAGATGGTTTGATTATAACAGAAGGACAGGAGGATGTGGTGTTGTATCCTGTTATTATGAATAAACTTGGACTGCCTTGTTCTATTCCGTTCTTTGGCTATGGTGCTGGCGGGGCATCGGGTATAAGTAGCATTACACATTTATTACACGTGCTTGGTTTTAAGCGGGTGGGCGCTATATTTGATGGCGATAAAAAAGCTGATTATGAGAAGTTTTGTGCAGAATATTCGGGATGTGGATATAAGGCATGGATAATACCTGCTGAGGATATTCGTGATAAAAAGCGTTATGAGTCACCAGCCAAGGCAGGCTTGCTTGGAGAGGACAGAAAAACTTTGAAACCGGAATATGAAAATAATCTCAATACAATGTTCAGTGATATACAAAAGTATTTGGAGAGATAACATGGGATGAAAGTTGGATGATGAGATATTTAAAGATGATGTAAGAGAATAAAAGAGTGAATCAGTGGAAGTGATAAACTTGAAATAATCTATTGTGGCGAGAAAATAATCAAAAACGGAGATATTTCGTTCTTATATCAAGAAGAACTGGGAAAAAGCAGCTTTTTGGTTGATTGGTTTAATCGTCGGCCCGGACAAAAGACAACACATTCGCCTTTATTACCAAACTCCTTTGTCGCTATGCCAATCGTCAGGAAAGCCAAGATAGGTATTTTTGCGCTTGTCTGCAAAAGGGTACTTGGTAAAGAGCGAAGCCAAGTCTGACTCCAATGTATCATTGGAAATTACGGATTGAAGCAATTTCTTGATAACGCAGACCATGAAATAGAGTTTGCCGTTGTCGCGTCGTCTATTTCTGTCGCCGAAAATGGAAACACGAGGTCTCTTCTGGATAGTCAGGTTCCATAGGCGGGAGTGATGACCACAGATGTTACGAAGATAGGCCAACGAGTTTATCCACGACATAAAGCGGTCAGTACTATCACAACCAAAGAAACGAGCAATGGCATCTTGCTTGTCCTGGTCTTCTATGTTTTGATAGAGTTTGACAAGTCGTCCAAAAGGACAAATCTGCAAGGTTATCCATGCAGGCGGGAACTCATCGGAATAGTTCTCGCGGAAATGACGCATGAACTCTTCCATTGAGCCATCGACATCATCTTTCATCTTGGTGAGGAACTCCAGATGTTCCACAGAGTTGGAAAACAAAGAGTCGTCAGTAAACCATTGGCCGTTTCCATATCCAACTGACATCACATCAATGACCCTGGTACGGAAAGCCACTTCAATACGTTCGATATAGTCAAAGAGAATCTGCTTCAGTTCGCGGTCAAACTCATAGAGGTTCATGACTTGCTCGAATGTCGTACCATCCAGATAACTGCTATTGTCAGCAGGATCGCGGAACGAGTAGGCATAACCAGTGAAACGATAGTAGCCTATCGTCTCCAACACATGACGAGCAAAAGCCATATCAGCTATCGTCATCCCTTTCTCCTCTAAGATATCCAGTTGCTCGGATATGGTTACAGGCGGTTTGTCGTATGTCGGTTTTGCCATTATTGCAGATCTGTCTATATAAAACAAATGACCCACCAGTTTCGCAGCATAACATGCAACCTAAGTTACATCTTATTCTAGGCATGGTGGGTTCGATGGTACAAAGTTACAAATAATTTTTGAATCTCCAAAGAATTTGCTCAGTTTTTTTAAGAATAATGCTAAGATTTCACATTTATCCCCAGAACTTCCCAATAAGTATCTATTATTTCCAGCATTTTGTCTGGTCCACTTAATTTTTTCAAAATAGTACTTTCTTCAGTATTCGCAAATGGCTCCGCAAAAACCTCTTTAATGAAATCGACACAAGCATTATTGTCGTCCCCAATCAAATAAAGAGCACTACAAATCTCAATGATGCGATTATGGCTATATAGCTTATTCTTTTGAATAGCAACCGTCGGTGGCGAAAATTTACCTTCATTCACGAAGTCTATCGCACAGACTTTTATAGCATTCTTCTCTTTATCACTATATTGATTTAACTGATCCAAGAACCAAGGCATCACTTTCCCTATAAGTTCTTCCCTTTGTATCCTTTCTGCTTCATCATCTCCGTCACCTTCGTCTGTTCCTTCACTATCAATACCATCCACACTATCTTCATCATCAGAAGTATCCTTTGCCTCTTCCTGGCATTCCTTCTCAACAGGAGGACATGGAGCAACTGTATCCTCATATATCACCTTTTCTATAGTCAAAGGTTTTACCATGTCCATAAATCCAACACCAGATAGGACCAAGGCAGCGATAATACCCACGCAACCCAACAGATACCATTCGAGACGCTGGTCAGATTCATGCTGTTGCCAAAGCATAATATATAAAAGGTACGCGATTGTTATAGTGGAAATGGCAAAGCATAACCACTTTCGCATTGGTGACTTATAACAGGCCACAAGAATAAGTGTAGCCACAAATACCAGTGCAACCAATCCAACCAACCAAGGAAACGTTAATGTTATCATAACAATCTTCTTACGGACTGCAAAATTACATAATAAAAATCATAACTAAACGGTGTTAAAGATAAAAAACACATTTTTAACACTTCGCAATTACCAATCATGAGGATGACATACATGATACTAATAGCGAACAATACAGTTAAACTATCTAAACGGGATAAAGCCGGAAAACAATACTTATGGATACTTATCACCACGTATTATCTGTTATCAAAAAATTGGGATATATTTGCGACACGTCGCCGTATCTTACTGATTATCAATATGGATTATTTTCGAGGAGGTGAAGTAAGACGCAAAACATTAGAACCCATAACAAAAGCCCGCGTAGACCTCGTGTTTATGCGGGCTTTTACTTTTTGCCGATTTTCCACGGATTAACAAACGTTATGAGCGGAAATTTGGCTATCTCAATTATTTTACATACCTTTGCGCTGCTTTTCTGAAAAAGCCTCGTTCTTTGTTATGTTGAACACATATTTGCATTAAGAGACAGTCTTGAACTGCCCCAACCGAGCCGCCCTCATAAGCAGCTACGGTGGGAGAATAATGCGAGTCGGAACCCTGGTCGCTGACCAACGGCTACCGACTAAAAACAAGCGAGCGTTTTAACGGAGTATTCACACTATAAAACCCTGGCATTATGAGGAATCAATTCCACTATTACAATTTGTTTCGTTGCGCGGCGGCACCCAATGCTTCCGTGCCCACACGTCGTGTCTTCCCACTTATGTTTAACATTTAATCAAAGAGCAATTATGAGTATCATAGCAGAACCTTTCAAGGAAGGCGGAGAGAACTTCCCGCAGAACAAAATCATTCTTACCGACGGTCGCGAACTCGAGTGTTACCCGCTTGACGGGCAAGCACCCGAGAAGTCAGACCACGACCCTATGGAGCTGGACAAAACGGGCCAGTACCTTATCATTGGCAGCCGGAAGCCCACCCCCACCCCACAGCCGTCGCCAACTATTGAGGCGCAAAGACAACTATTCATCGACAACGCCTTCTACCTGTTGGCCCACAGCGAGCGCATTCTCAGCGACAGCCGTATGTTCCTCTGCCCCGTCGCCATTCAGAACGGGCTGGCCTATACCGGCACGTCAGGATTCCACGGTCCCACTTTGGGCGTTTACATCGAGTGGTGGCAGCAGGCCAAAGACGCCATACATACCGACAAGAAAGGTCGCCGCAGCCTTGTCTATCACCTGGCAGGCAGTCCGCTGAGCGGAATGAACAAATGCTGCGCCGTTCGCGAAGACGGTCAGCAGGAAATCGTCAGCTTGTCGTCATTCAGTGCGCATTGGGGCCCGTTTATGAAACTCAACCAGCGCTATACCGAGGCTAAGCAACTCTACCAGTCCTACACCCTTCAGCAAGTGCTCGACATACTTCACCAGGAAGACAACGGGCAAACCAATTTCGCACCCATTATCGACACCTTGTTTATGAAGCACGAGATTGACGTCCTCAACCGACAGATAGCGAGCCTACAGGAACAGTGCGACAGGTGGCAAAGCAAATACACCGACCTGCTGGGACACTACAACGAGGAGAAAATGCGCCAGCTGTATGCCGAATATGAAACACTGGCCGCCAATGTCGGCAAAGAAATTGACAGCCTGAAAGAGCAGAAACGGAACCTGAAGGCAAGCCTGCGGAAAGGAAGTTTTGACAATATTTCCTACCAGCGTCAACTGTCGCCCCTGAATAAGCGTATTCAAGACCTGATAATCAGGATCGGTCTGTTCAAAATTAACAGAGTACGCGAGACTTTCCCCGACAACGAAGACATCACCTTCAATATGATTGAGGAGTTTGTAAGTAAGAGACCCTCCCCTAGAGAAGGAAGACCCTCCCCCGGCCCCTCCCTATAGAGAAAGAGACCCTCCCTCGGCCCCTCCCTATAGGGCGGGGAGTAGATAGTGATAAAGCCACATATTACTCCCCCTCCTTAGAGAGGAGGGGCCAGGGGTGGTTGATAAAGGGCCGGAACCAGTTCTTTTCCCCATAAATTCATTTATATGTATAATTCTATTGTCATTCTCAAATATTCTTACTATCTTTGTACATGGAAAAACTCACATAATAAATATATACGCATATGAAACTAGCAGAAGCATTAAGTATCCGCAAAGATTTGCAGAAGCGCATTCAGCAATTGGAACAGCGCATCAAGAGCAACGTGAAGGTACAGGAAGGTGACGAGCCGCTTGAGGACCCCAACGAGCTCATGAAGGAGTTGCACAGTTGTCTCATTCAACTCGAGGAACTCATCGCACGCATCAACCTCACGAACATCAAAACGAAAAACGCAGAGGGACTGACGATTACTCAGTTGATAGCAAAGAAAGACACGCTGACGACGCGCATAGGCATACTGCGCAACATCTACAGCGAGGCGACTAACATCGTAAACCGCTATTCATCCTCAGAGTTAAGGATAGAATGCGTCATCGATGCCAAGCAACTCAGCAAGCAGATCGACGACTACTCTTCTAGTCTGCGCAAGCTCGACATAGAGATTCAGAGTCTGAACTTCTTGACTGAACTCGCGTAAGCACCCTTATGGATGGCATCTGAATTTGTAGGGCGAATCGGATTTTTCTATTGGATCCTGGGGTCTCGGGGCGACCTGCCGATTTACGGCTCATGCTCAGCAAAACTCAAGGATGCAAGGCTCAAGTATCACGCAGCACTACCACCCGGTTGACTATGAATCTCCGATGCCATCCTTTTTCAAGGTTTTTCTCCATTTTTGCAATCGTATAATCTTGCCTTCGGGAATTAATTAGTATTTTTGTAGCAGAAATCATAAATGTTTAACCTAATAACACCATTACAACAATGAGACGAACATTAAGAGACCGCAACCAGCATGTCATCGGCTACATCGACGTAGAGTTCAGCGGGCGCCAGTGCCTGCGCGACAGCAACAACCACGTGCTCGGCTACTACGAGCCCGGACGCGACCAGACCGTCGACTCCAACTACCACGTCATCGGCAACGGCAATCTGCTCACCACGCTCCTTTAACCTCCTAACCTCCCAAACTCCCAAACTCCTAAACTCCTTAAACCCATGGACACCATCGAAATCAACGACACCAACTACCAGTCGTACACCCGTCTCCCCATCGTGGCCTTCTCCTTTGCCCGCGGAAGTGCCATGGGCGAGCCCGGCGGCATCACCATCATCGACGCCGAGGGGCAGGACTACCATGCCAACTACCTTTACGGCCGTCCCCGCCCCATCACCACCGAGCACCTCTGCGCCGTCATCCCCGTTCTCCGCCGCCTCAACTTCAGCCTGCTCGCCTGTCAGTCGGGCGATGCCGAATGGGAGACCGTCGACCTCGGCTATGGCAACTACCTTGTGCTGAACAAGTCCATCAGCCCCGCATTCCACAAGGCCGAAGCCGAAGCCCATTTCACACAGCTGGGCCAGCTCTACCAGGCGTGGGAAGGCATCGTCTACAGACTGCTCGGGAAGTATAATGAATAATCATCCAGCCTAATGAAGATACTCCACACCAGCGACCTGCATATTGGCAAGCGGGTCAAAGAATTCAGCATGCTCGACGAACAGCGGTTCATTCTTAACCAGATTCTTACCACCGCCGAGGCCGAGCAGCCCGATGCCATCATTCTTGCCGGCGACATCTACGACAAGAGCGTACCTTCAGCCGAGGCCGTCTCCCTCTTCGACGATTTCCTTGTCAGTCTGGCAAGGCTCGGCAAGTCCATATTCATTATCAGCGGCAACCACGACTCGCCCGAGCGCATCTCCTTCGCTTCGCGCATCATGCAGGCCAGCAAGATTTACCTCTCGCCAGTCTACGATGGAACCATCCGCCCCGTCATTCTCCCCGACGGAGAATCCGAGGTGGCCTTCTATCTGCTGCCGTTCATCAAGCCCTCGGTCGTGCTCCACTATGCCGATGAAGGAACCGACATAAAGACCTACAACGACGCCATGCGCTATGTCGTCAGCAAGATGGATATCGACCAGTCGCGCCGGAACATTCTGATTGCCCACCAGTACGTCACAGGCGCCGAGCGCACAGAGTCCGAGGACATGGTCATCGGCGGCCTCGACAATGTCGACGCTTCCGTCTTCGCCCCCTTCGACTATGTTGCCCTGGGCCATCTGCATCGTCCGCAATACTGTGGTCGCGAGACGATTCGCTACAGCGGTTCCCCCTTGAAGTATTCGTTCTCTGAGGTCTTCGACAAAAAGTCCGTCACCATCATCGAAATCAATGCCGGCCAGGCACCCGTCGTCACCGAGCATGCGCTGACGCCTCTCCACGAATGGTACGCCCTCCGCGGCACCTACGACGAACTCACGGCCCGCGACTACTACGACGGCAAAGGCTATCAGGATGCCTATGTCAGCATCACGCTCACCGACGAAGACGACATCCCCGACGGCATGCGCAAGCTGCGCACCATCTATCATCGTCTGATGGAATTGAGCTACGACAACAAGCGCACCCGTGCCGGTATGACCAACATCGGCAAACCCATGAATGTGAACGAGCTTAATCCCATAGAACTCTTCGGCGAACTCTTCGAGAAGCAGAACGCGCAACCCCTTACCGACAGACAGCGCCAATATGTAAACAGTCTTATCGACCAGGTTTTCAACAACAATTAATCACTCATCATGCGTCCACACAAACTCACCATATCAGCCTTCGGCCCCTATGCGGGCAAAACCGAGGTCGACTTCGACAAATTCGGCACGCAAGGACTGTTCCTCATCACCGGCGATACCGGAGCCGGCAAGACCACCATCTTCGATGCCATCACCTATGCCCTGTTCGGAGAGGCCAGCGGCAGCAGTCGCAGCGACAGCATGTTCCGCTCCACCTATGCCGATCCCGAAGTGCCCACCTTCGTCGAGCTTCAGTTCGAATATGGCGGCCGCCAATACCTGGTCAGGCGCTCTCCCCAGCAGGAACGGCCCAAGGCCCGTGGCACAGGCTTCACCACACAGAAGGCAGAGGCATCCCTGCAGATTGGCGACGAGCCGCCCATTACCGTTGTGAAGGACGTCAATGCCAGGCTCGTCGAGATACTTGGCGTCAACTTCTCTCAATACTCCCAGATAGCGATGATTGCCCAGGGACAGTTCCGCGAACTCCTGCTTGCCGAGACCAAGAAACGCGCCGAAATCTTCCGCAGCATTTTCAAGACATACGGATACCTCACCCTCCAGAAGAGACTTCAGGAAGACGCCAATGCGCTCTATGGCGAAGTTCAGGATATGCGCAAGAGTGCCTTGCAGTATGTCGCTGAAGCCGTCTGCCATGAGAACAGCGAGCATGCTGCCCACCTGCAGGCCGCCAAGGAAAAGGTCAAGAATAGTGAAATCACCATCGCCCAAATCGTCGAACTCATCAGCACCATACTCACCGAGCAACAGCAGAACGAGAAAACGCTCGAAGCAGAGCAGTCGGTTCTCGACAACAAGATTAAGGCCATTCAGAAACTGCTCGATGCCGACAAGAACTATCAGGAGAACAAGAAGAAACACGACGAAGCCCTTTCCGTAAAAGAACGGCGCGAAAAGGAAGAGAAGCCCGCACTCGAAAAGAAACTCCAAGCGGCCAGGTCGCATCAGCCCGAAATCGAACAGCTGGCAAAAGAAATCCCGCAGATGGAGCAGCTCATGCCCAAATATGCCGACCTGTCACGGTGCATGACCAACTTGGAGAATACCGAGAAAGCCCTCAAGGCAAACGGGGAAGAATCCGAGAAAACTGCCAAAAGCCACGAGACCCTTAAAACAGACATCGCAGAGAAAGAAAAGGAACTGAAAACCATCAACGACCGGAAGCCAGGAGAACAGAAAGTCCTGGTCGAGACCCGTATAAAAACCCTCACCGAGGAAAACCAGAACCTCAAAAACCTTCAGCGCGATATCGTTGCCTACAATAAAGCAGCTGATGGCCTGCCCGTACTTCAGAAACAAGCCAAGGCGGCAGAAGAGAGCCGGGAGAAGGCTGCACGACAACACGAACAGATGCTGCATCTCTTCATTGCCGAGCAGGCAGGATACCTTGCCGAGGAACTGCACGACGGACAGCCCTGCCCCGTCTGCGGCTCCACCCATCATCCCCAGCCGGCGCAGAAGGCATCCGAAGCCCCCACCAAGGCAGCGTTGGATGCCGAAAAGAAGAACGTAGAGAAACTCCAGAAGCAAGCCGAAGAAGCCGCCAAACAGTATTCCAGCCAAGTCTCAGCCCTGCAGTCCACCCAGACAGCCCTGCAGTCAAGAATCAGCGCACTCCTTGGCGAATGCAAGTTCGGTGAGGCCGCCACGAAAATCAAGTCCCGGCAAGAGGAAATCAGCAACGAACTAAACGCCCTTAACAAGTCCCGCCAAGAGTCCGACAAGCTCATCAAACGGAAAAAGACGTTAGACGACCAGTTGCCCGCCGACAGAGAGAAACTCGAGCAACTCGCCCAAACCGCCAGCAAGCTCGAAATCGGAAAGACAAAGCTGACAGCCGACGAGAAGAATCTCCAGGAAAAGAAAGCCAGCCTCAAGGCCGACCTCGCCTATCCCTCCGAGGCAGAGGCCAAAAGGGTACTCCTTGACAAGAAGAACAAGAAAGCCGAACTCGAAGCAGCTGTCACCACAGCCGAAAAGAATCTCAACGACTTTACCGAAGCCCTGGCAAGACTCAATGGTTCCATCGAAGAGCTAGCAAAGCTCACCCAGCAGAAGCCCGATGTCAACGTCGAAGAAGCTGTCCGGCAGAAAGAAACCTTAGAGACCGGGAAAAAAGAAAAGGAGAAACAGATAAAAACCCTCAACACCTACTCCACCATCAACCAGCGCATCATCCGCAACGTCAATGCCACCCTTGGCCAGTTGACGGTCCTTGAAGAAGAGTATCGCCTGAAGAAGTCGCTCTCCGATACCGCCAACGGCCAGCTCAGCGGCAAAGAGCGCATCAGTCTCGAGACATACGTACAGTCGGCCTATTTCGAGCGCATCATCCAGCGCGCCAACACACGCCTGATGATTATGTCCAACGGACAGTACGAGCTGCGCCGCCGCACCACCTACAGCGGCTCTGCCCAGACAGGCCTCGAGCTCAATGCCCTCGACCATTACAACGGCACCGAGCGCGATGTGCGCTCACTCTCAGGCGGCGAGCAGTTCAAGGCGTCCCTGTCGCTTGCCCTTGGCCTCTCCGACGAGATACAAGAGTCGGCCGGCGGCATACAGCTCGACACTATGTTCGTCGACGAAGGTTTCGGCTCCCTCGACGAGAGTTCCCTTCAGCAGGCCCTCAAGGCCCTCAACCAGCTCACCGAGGGCAACCGCCTCATCGGCATCATCTCGCATGTGGCAGAGCTCAAGAAGATAGACCGCCAGATTATTGTCACCAAAGACAGCCACGACTACAGTCGCATCAGTTACGTTTACTGATTAATTGAAGTCATCGGCAACTATACCAAATACGAATGATTGAAAATCTGTTAAAATAGGAAACTATATTAATCAAGCAAAATTTTACGAATAACCAATGTTCTATTTCTTTCGCAAATTTAATGACTAAAAAAATGAAGAAAGCCGATATCAAAAAGATGATGATCCACCTTTTGAAAAAGGATCCAGACTTTTGTAACGATTGTTATACGGAATGGGAATACAATTGCAATCAGTATAAGGTTATTGCATTCGACGAAAAGGGTGAAATCAAAAAGATAAGGAAGAAAACCTATAATGAAATCTGTAAGGAAACGATAGAAGATGCTTTGGAGCGAATGCCGCCGGAAATCAGGAAGGGAAATGCAGAAGAAGTTGAGGACTTCCTGATTGACGGCTGGTTATTCTCTCTCTTTAATGAACATAATAATACCAACAATCGATAAATTACGAATAAACAAAGGGAACTATATACTTGTTGACTCTAGAAAGCAGGCTATATTCCAAATACCTCGATTGTGAGCCCATCCTCCTTTTCTTATTTCCCCTCCCTTTTGGAGGGGCTAGGGGTGGCCTTATACCTATAAATCCCTCCCCCACTTCCCTTCAGTTCCATACCTTTGCTATCAGAACATCATATCACATATGCAAACTGTTGTAAAGGTAGACGTTTCCACACCCTCCTACGCCTCGATGATCAAGGCAAGGCTCCTGAAGATCACAGGCAAGGTTGACCTCGATGTACTTCGGACCCTGAACCGTCATAAGTACACTTACATCGACATCTCAGAAGCCGAGTTCGGCATAGAGGAAATAGGCACCCGCATGAACCACGACAGCCTTTACAAGGTCGAAGTTCTCCGCAGGTTCCTCTCCCACATCAAAGCCGACACCATCCTCTTGCCCGACGATGTCCAGCGCCGCCACATCAATTCCGCCAAGCGCAACAAGCACATCAACGAGCTCTGGGTAACCAGCCACTGCCATCTCTTCGCCTACGAAAACGGAATGCTGATGAACAAGAAGAAAACCATAGTAATGTTTAAAACCCCACAATGATGAAAGAAAAAGAAAACACACCCAAGCGAGCAACAGCCCAACTGGCTGCAGAGTACATTACCGACCCCGCCACCTGTTTCTTCAAAGCCACCTGGGGCAACGAAGGCGAGTACGCTGGCTTAGTCACCCCCTACGGACTGGTTGTGAAACATCGCGATTTATACGTATAGCTTTAGTCTATTATTACGAACTATTCATTTATCTTTGCAAACAGATAAAACTATTGCATATGACAAACGACAAACAGACCATTAATTTCGACATGTATTATAATCAAGGCTATACCTGCACAGGTTGTGCCATGATTGCCGACCTCCCCATTGAGGTTGATTTTACCGACGATGAGATTGCAACGATGCGCCAGCTCGTCAGCAAGGTCGATGAAGTTGATTATAGCGAAGGCATCATGCCAGTGCTGAAAGACCAAGCCCCAGAACTCCACCACCGCATCGATGACGTCGCCCGTTCAAAGATTTTCGACTTCCTCGTTGAAGACGGCATCCTTCAGGGCTACATAGAGTTTGATGAAGACGAGCTCCGTCGCAACTTCGAGAACGATATGGAGGATGGCACTTTCGAATTCGTTGCCAGCGAATATTTTGATGAAGGCGAACAACCTGACGAAGAGTCGTTGAAAGAAGAAGCATACCGCATCTGGTACGAAAGGGAGATGTCTGGCATCGACAATGAAGAACTTGACAGGATTCGCTCACGTTACTCCATTGACGACCAAGTTACAATGGAAGACGACCCCGACTACACTGTCGACATCCCCGTCGATTTCCTTCCCGATTGACACATCAGTATTCTCCATACTGTCAGGCAGATGGTATAGATAGCCAACAGCAATAATCGCATCGAGCGAATAGAATATTGTCTCGTTCTTTTGAGTTTTCCCTTCAATAGCTTATGCTGAGTGGTTATTTATGGAAATAACCACTTTATCTTAACCCTATATACGACCACTGCAAATTTTGCAACTGAAGACCTGTTGTAAAAATGGATAAGTGAAATCATAATTAATTAAAGGCAATGAAAGAGTATGAAAGATAAACTTACAGAAGATAGCCAGACCTATGACGGACGGATTCATTTCCTCCAGAAATCATTGAGAGAAACGGTTATCGATGCACTTAACTTCATCGGAGTCAAAGACTATGCCGATTTCGACCTCAAGAAAGAATACTTTGACAATCCAGAGCGAGGCATTCATGATTCTCGTCACATCTATCGTGTGATGATAGCAACGGCTCTGATTGCCCACAAACTCAATAAACCACGCCACGGACTTCTCGCTTTCTTTGGAGCTTTCATCCACGACCAAGCCAGAATTCACGATAGAGATGATGCTGACCATGGACCGAGAGCCGCCCGCACAAAGTGGGATGCACATAGTGCTGTCTGGGAAAAATATGGCCTTCAGCCCGAAGAACAGGATTACGTCCGTTCTGCCGTGGCACTACATTGTTCCCGTCACGACTGCGGCTTCAAAGTCGATAGTCTTGTAAAGCAAATCTTACACGATGCCGATTCCTTCGACCGTTGCCGCTTTTACCACACATCTTCCAGGTTAAACTGGTCTCACCTCTCTTTGCCCGAATTGAAATGCACCGATAATCGCCCTAGCCACATGCTAAATTCGCTGATTGGCGAAACGGAGGCTGTCTGGTGCTTCACCAAAGACGTCGCCTCATTCATTCCTTTCCGTGAGTTTCTCGGGAATATCAGGTAACGTATAACCGTTCTTCAATATTTTTCCCCGAATCTTTGGTTGCTTGGGAAAAAATTTTTATTTTTGCAAAATTAAACTACAGATTTGAAAACAATGGAAGAAAAAATTCAGCAAGAGTATTTGAGACTTGTAGGCCAGAAAAGCAGAAGGTGCCAGAATAAAGTCCATAATGATTATAAAAATTACAAGACATTACTTTCTGACGACTTAAGTAGCATGAACTTTAGGACAACGACGTATGGCGAGTTAAAGGAGTTAAAAGAGGAACTGTCTGCATATATTGCAACTATCCACGAAGATGTCGAACAGCTGGTCTATCCCGATTACAATAGAGTATCATCTGCTGTGAAGACAGCGTTAAGCAATATTACAAATGATCCTCTCTGTAAGGACTTTTGTGAATTCATGAGTACTTTTGAAGATCCCGCACTTATACTCGTGAAAAAACAGGAACAACTGTTTGATGAAGCAGAAAAACAAAAACGATACGATCTGAATAAAGGGTTGCTTTGTTTTGCAGATTGCTTAAGGGGTATTCTTCCGGAAAGTGATGACAAAAACAGAATGGCTTTTGCATTACATTCTGTTCTTAATAAAATGGAAAGGTTATTTAAGGCTAAGGATTTGTTTCATTGTTATGAATCAAAGATTGATGAGAACAAGCGACAACACATTGAACTCTCGTATAAGGATTTTTTAAATAGCTGTAAAACACGCGTCAGAAATGCAATAACGAGCTCAACTAATTATGGTGAGGAATTTAGTCCAAAGATTCTCCTTTTGGAGGATAAGGACGAAAGAGAAAAGTTAGTCCGTCGCCCTGGATTTGGTAAAAATGCGGTGACTGTTTTAGAACCTCTTCTTCTCGCATTCTTTACAGATGTCAAAGAAATCTTATCAAATGACAATCTTCCTGACTTAGTGAATGACCCCAACCAATGGCTTCATCGTTTAATGAACGAAGAAGTGAAAACTGTTCCATATGAAGTTGATGAGACATTGAGTTTGGCAAGAAAGTTCGAGATTGCGTTGGAGCAGGCTGCAGAATATCTGAAGCAACAAACAGGAATAGCACGGGGATACGGAAGTGTTTTTGAAGAACTTTTGAAAGATGGCTTTAGGCTTGAGGATTTAAGTAAAAATGAAAAAGTGCGCTACGAACAAATACTTCGCGATTTTGTTCAAAGGAAAAAAATAGGTTCTACGACATATAAAGATTTAGAGTTTTCCGAAGAATTACTATCACAAATAAAAGAGGTTGTCGAAGCAAACATGCATAAACCCAAGGAAGCTTTAGTAAATGCCTTAGGCATCGAACGTGAGCAGATTTTCTATGTTCTGTCTGTTGCGTTTAGCTTTAAGGCAGAAGGCAAAGAGAATCCTATGATAATGACGACTAAAAAGATAGACCAGGATAAAGGTTCCGTTGATAAAAATCTGAACTGTTTGAAGAATTCTTTGAAGGAATTACTTTTCCCTGCAAGTAAGGAAATCATATTGGCAGATGTTGAAGAGAAAGTAAGAAAAGACAAGAAAAAAGGTGAGTTCATGCCAGATGTTATTGAGAATGCACTGGAAAACGATCCTATAATTGAGAAAGTTGGTGAAGATTCATATCAGCTAAAAAAAGAAGAACTGGGTTCGGCGTATCTCATTCAAGGACGTATCATGTATGAGATTAATGATTGGCGGACTAAAGAAGAAATAAAACAAATTTACAGACAACAATTCCCCGAGAAAAAGGAAGGATTCCTGGGTTCTCAACTTTCCAAATTTGAGAGCAAAGTTTCCTCTACTATGGGTTTTGTTTGCCTTGGTAGAACAAATAAGTGGAGATTTACAGAAGATAAAACGCAGTATAATAATAGTGTAATAGCTATATTAGAGAAATTCCTTGAAGAGAAAGAACTTGTCACTTTTGATGAGGTAATGGATCTTATCAAGGAGAAAGACATGCCCTACAAACAAGGCACTATTCTTGGATATCTTCAAGGAATGTGTTATGTTGATGAAACTGGTACTAAATTTGTTATTTTTGATAAGAAGGATGAACATCCAGAATATTCATGGAAACGTAAGTATCGTGGCGACTCTACCAACTGGACAGTAAACCGTGCTGTGGAAATTCTTCAGCAACAGCCAAGCAACAAGATGGCATACCGACAGTTTAGGGAAGAGTTGTTGAGGTTTGCAAGAGAAGAAGGGTATAGGGATGCGGTCATTTACACCATTACATCTTACGCTGGAGATGACAAATTGTTTATTAAACATGATGGCTTCATAGAACTCAACGAGGACGTTCTCGAAAAGACCAACTTAAAGTTCGAGGGACTTTACAGGAAAGAGCCTCACTTCATGGACATCTTTTCTTATACCTTCAATGCTTTAAGTCACGAAAAGGATGGACAGTTGGCATTAACCGAGTTGATTGACAGGATAACGGGACAATCAGATATAGAAATTTCTAAAGATGCCGTACGTCATGCTTTTGACAAGGACGAAATACTTCCAGACGGGTTGGAGCGCCTTTCTGTCGAGAAAAAGGTTTACATCCGTCTTGTTAATGCTGTAGCGAATGATGAGGATGAGCAGTACAAGGTTGATAACACTGCTCCTATTACCGACGAGGAAGCTCCAGCACTGGTTGTCGATACCAAAGAAAGACCTGTTGTTACATACCAGACTAAATTTAAATGGAATGAGCTACGCGAGATTATGAAGCGAGAATTAGCCTACTATGACCGTTGGGATGCCGAAAACAGTGTCATATCGGATGCCTCGCTCGATAAGTTCCAGAGATTTATGGAAGAGTCTACAAACTCAAATCTTAGTGCTATGATTCCGCAGGATATGTATGAAAACTGGTTTGCTAATATCAACCGGTTTGCCAAATATCACTATTTTACGGACTTGGCTTTGAACTTTGAGGCATTGCTTAAGGACATCGTAAGAAGGAAAGGCAAAGAGGTTGCAGGAAAAGGATTGGCAGAAGTATGTCAGGAATATTATCCGGAATACTACAATGTGATTGATAATCGCGATACGTTGATAAAGGGGTATAACAAAATATTCAAGAGTCTGCATTCATATAGAAATCAGATCTCACATGGAGACGGCAAACCCGTTGAAATGATTTCAATACACATGTCATCCAGCATATTGAGCTACATTGCCCTGTATGTTAGGACTGTTGTTAAGTATTATAAAGGATAATGTGAGGTCATACTGAGAATGAAAAAGACAAAAGAATAGCAAATTTCCCCTCAAACTTTTGGTCGTTTGAGGGGAAACATTTTACCGAACAGGAGGTATCAAGTCTTTAAGTATTATTCTTCTGCAGCTATAGACAATTCAGATTCTTCATGCATAACATATTTACGTAGATTTCTTGTTGAAAATCTCTTACCAAAAACGTTATTATTATGATATTTCATATACTCCATTCTTTTAGGATTAATGAAATCACGATGAAGTTTGAATCTTGTCAAATAATCTTTCAAATCACTGCTAAGAACATCTGAAGGAATTATGAGCCCTTCGGGATTAAATGTTATGTAACCCAAATCAAATAGCGAATCAAAACTCTTACTTAGTAGTAATCCATTATTAACATCGAAGCGTTCATTTTCATTATTTTTACAATGGCTGTAGGGTTTTATGTGGCTTGCTATTAAAACAGGGTGGCTCAGTCCTTCCAACATACACCTTGGTATCTCGCATTCATAATGAATACAACTCTCTTCCTCTAATTCAGACTTATAAACTCTCTGTAGATACGGATCACGGACTTCTTTCTTGGTCTCCTCATCTCCAAATAGTCTATCAGCATCTGTTTTGAAATACAAAACGTTATCATGTAATGCCATATCATCTAATTTGGACATCACATTTTTTAAATGATTTACTTGATTGTATTTTCTTTCATAAAAGTCCTCCACATCAACTTCTGCATATTGATGTTCTAATTCTTGTCTTGTGATATATCCCTTGGGGTAATCCGGGGTATTTATTGTCATTAAAGTAGTTAACTCAGTTACATTTAATGACCCGATTTCCTCTAAAGACTTCATGAAAAATTTAAACTGATCTGTATTTATATCATTAGTTGTTGAATTGAGAAAATTTGCGTGTAAATAAACAATTTTTGACAAAACGCTTGTACGTTTCTTATTTGTAGTCGCACTCAAAAAATCCAAAGTCTCTTTTGGATATCCTCTTAAATATGGGAATATGAACCCCAACTTTACTAGCTGATTAATACGTTTCCTTTGAGTCGCATCCCATCCATTGCCTGTAACAGGAACTTCTCTCTGCAAAGTGTTCTGAAGCTCAGAATATATACTCTGATTGTAAAAACCTCCATGTGCGTCAATAAAATCTACACACGTTTCCAACGTTTCATGGAACTTGTTGCCATTAAAATCCGTAAAGGCTGCTGTGTAGTTCCAATAACGTTCATATTTCTGGTCAACTCTGTTTCTCATATTGGATATATTTTAAAACGATTGTTAAATTCATATTTATGTGAATATTAGGAAATCTAGCACATTCTGCCATTAACTTCCTTTTAATTCAATTTTATGATGCCATTCACGTTTGGGAATGAACTATTATAACTCTTCCTCATCATAAAGACAAGTCTTTGCATTATTTTCAAAGTATATTTTCCCATTTGATAATGAAATGTTATCTAATTTGCTAAGCAGGTTTATAAAATGCACTCCCTGAGTATACTTTCTTCCTAGAACTCCCGAAGAGTTCATTTTTTCAGCCAATTCCACTACATCACTATGGGACAAAAACTCTTTTTCCCTAAGTGGATAGTTGTATGTCATTAATGCTATTATCTCATAATTGGTCAACACTTTACATTCTTTAAGAGTCCTAATCAGAAAGTCAACATGACCATCCCACAATTCATTGTTCTTTGTTACAGTATTCTGAAAGTTGGCATATTTGTGAATAACCTTCGAAAGTACCTTTTTTTTCTTTTGAATATCATTCTCTGAATTTAAAAAGTCCAATACTTCTTTAGGATATCCTCTTAAATATGGGAATATGAACCCCAATTTAACTAGCTGATTAATGCGTTTCCTTTGAGTCGCATCCCATCCATTGCCTGTAAAAGGTATATTTTGTTGTAAAGAATCTTGCAAATCAGAATATAGCGCTTGATTGAATTTACCTTCATGGGCATCAATAAAGTCTTTGCATATTTCCAATATTTTGTGAAACTTAGTGCCATACAGATCTGAAATGGCTACTGTGTAGTTCCACAAGATCTCATTAAATTGGGATTGTTCATTAGACATAATTATCAATTCTTTACGACAAATAAGTATTCGATATCTTTTTGTTTTTTTTCCTTACCTGTAACTCTATACGCATATGGCATCTCATGTACCTCAATATTACTTGAATATTTCGATAATAGTTCTAAGAGTTCTTCCTTTGAAGGTTTTGAACGACTATTATAGCTAAGCATCCAATATTTGTATTTACCTAGATTACTAAACAAAGAATCAAATTGTTGTAATATAGTATTCTTATCAATAAAATTGTTGCTAAATGGTTCAACATTTTTCCCTTCAATATATGAATCAAGTAAACCATAAAAGCCAAAATAGTCATTCATAGTTCCCGCATAAGGAGGGTCCATATAAATTATGTCCGCAGCAACCGCTTTTATCGCCTCAAAAACGTCCAAATTGTAAGCTCTATTATCTTGCCCATTATCAAAGATGGAGTCATTGTACTCTTTTAGGTTATCTTCAAAATGAAACCTAAATGACTGATTGTGATAATGACGTCTTCTCTTGTAATGTTCATAACTGAATTCTTCATCACGAAGTTGTTTTATCTTATCCCATCTTATCGTAAATCTAGAATAAGGCATTTTACGTATCATCGCCCTTCTCATTAAAGTAAGAGCAAGAGCCCTCTTATATTTTGAACTCAACTTTTCAATATTTTCTCTATACAAATCTAGCTCCATACATTCATCCTCAAAGTAGAACTGGTTGGAGAAATTATTTGTCATAAAACCCTTTGAGGGCTTTCCTTCGAAAATTAATTTAATATCATTTTCGTCTAAAGTGTCAGAGGAGTTTTCAATTAGTGCTTCTGCTATATGAAAATTAATTCTTAATATATCATTTGCAAATACTTGAAGCCCCTTTGACTTTGCCATATATGCAACTGAGCAACCTCCAGCGAAAACATCAAATATAGATTTCGCGTCAGAAGGAAGAAGAGATGATATCCAGTCGACAATCTTCTCTTTATTACCTATATAATTTATTGTTGGATATGCCATTATAACATAGTCTTTACAGCTTCAGCAATAGCTTTTGCGAGCAATGGGGGGACAGAATTACCTACCATTTGCTGTTGCTTTATTTTATTACCTAAAAAAATAAAAGTATCAGGATAAGTTTGAATTGCTGCAAGCTCTCTAACTGTCAGTGCTCTGTTCTGACTGTAATGAAAAACTTTGCGCATATCCCCTGTGATACATATTGCAGGTTTTGTACTATCATACCTGATATACTTACGTACATCACCCTTTTGTGGACGAATGCTTTCTGGAATATCGTCCCTTCCACCTCCATCTTTAACGTACGACATTTTTTCCAACATCTGTGCAGAATGAGTCATGGCCTCATGATTAGGTATGTCTGAAACTTCACCGTTTAGTAAAGGTGGATATTTCTCTATAGCATCTTTGATAGTTGGGGCTGGTTTATTAACCTTTTGCGGAAAATGTACCTGATACTTTTTGTCATCGGTTAACTTTCCAATGAACAGAACACGATTGCGGTATTGTGGAACACCATAATCAGCAGCACAAACGATTCGTGCTTCTACAACATATCCAAGTTTCTCAAAATACCGTATAATCTCCTTCCTTGTTTTGCCTTTGAGGTGAGTGTAAAGTCTTGCAACATTCTCCATTACAAAGCATTGGGGTTTTACCAATCGTACTACTCTGACGAACTCTTTGAAAAGATGATTTCTGGGGTCATCCGCAAATAGTCTTCCAATATTGCCAGCCATACTAAAACCTTGACATGGCGGACCACCGATGACGACGTCAACTTCATGACCTTCAACCAATTCAAGAATTCGTTCATCTTCCAATTTGGTAATATCGCATTCTATCAGCTTGTGATTAGGGAAATTGTGACGATATGTTTCGCAAATTTCATGGTCATATTCAACTGAAAAAACATTATCAAAACCTGCCCAGTCGAAGCCTAAAGAAAGACCTCCAGAGCCTGCAAATAAATCTATATATTGGGGCATAAAATGTTTATTTTTGTAATTGTGGGCAAAATTACACATTTTTTTTAAATGCTATGTGATATGAATGAATGAATTTTCAATAAAAAACATTAAACAATAATTTACTCTATAGCAAATAAATAAAAAGCGCCTCCCTGTATAGGGAGAGGCTTTCTTTGGTAACTAGAGGCACCTGATGACACCGAGGAAGAAAGAGGGATACCCCAACCCTCCCTGTGAGGGAGAGTGAGGTCAGATGCTGCTTTCTACTCCGATGGCGGTGCCCAGAGCGGTCAACATGGTGACAAGGATTTGTCTGTATTGGTATGAGATGTGATTTTCCTTTCACGCGCATGAAAACCAGTTTCACTCCGTCACTTGCTTGTAAACCATTTGCATTCAGCGTGATGTGAGTGAAACTGCACAATCACTTCAGTTTCACTTCCTTCACCCCTTCAAGGAAAAAGGAAAACATGTGATTCTGATTTTAATATCACCAATATCACCATTTGGTAATATACTGAATACTTGGTGGTTGTGCGTGATATTGCAATATCACTCAATATCACATGTCTTTTGTCCCCATGCGATAGACGGTGTGATATGCTGTGATATTCAATATCACACTATTTCCCGTTGGGTGTCAGATAATTGTATAAGCAGTGATATTGTGATTTTGATTTCATTAAAAACAATATGGGAATCGGTTTCACTCCTTCACTTGCCCGAAAACCATTAGCATTCAGAATCATACAGGTGAAACCGCGGTTGCACTTCGGTTTCACCCTTCCCGCGGATGTCATCTCCCTATTTTTCTGTATGCAAAAGATACCAAATTGCTGAGTGATTAGGGCCTAATCACTCAGCAAAAGCCTATTAGAAACTATCTCATAGGGAGGGAGTCTATAGATTATAGTGGTGAAACCGGAATGAAACCGCGGTTTCACCGCTATGATATTGAATTCCTTGTGTTTATGAGATGTGAAACCGGTGAAACCGAATTAAGGCATGTTCTGGAGTGACGATAGTGAAACTGAAATGATAGTGCAGTTTCACCTGCAAACACCTGACCCACCGTAGGTTGCAGAGAGTGAAACTGTGATACTGATATTCGTCATTTTCATTGTAGTTTAACGCTGTATTGCTAGTATTAGATTTCTGTTTTCATGTATAGACTACGATCGCCGTATTCAAGAGGTGATACTTCCTCTATTTTCTCATAACCGTTCCACATGCGGGTGTTGCCGCCACAGATGACAAACGGGGGATAACATCTCTTTCCTGCCACTCTATCTGTCCGACGGGATGATAACCAAGAATGCTGTCCTTCTGGGCAAGACGGTCTTCGAGTTCTTTTCTTTTGACGCCATAATCCACATACAGGAAGGAGTGGACGGTATGGGATTTGTTGCCCACCTTGATGAGCGAGCCATCGAAGGATTCTTCTTGGCAGCGTTAATTTGACGGTGCATCACGCTGTCGGGAAGGAGGAGATCTGCTCGAGAAGGCGCTTGAGGATTTCGACCTTGCGCCATCCGCTGTTGCCATACACGGGGCCGCTGTGGCTCCAGCCGAGAAAGATTTCCTACTTTTTCCTCATCGATGCCCATCTCGGCTTCGGAAAGGTAGAGGTGATCGTACTTAAAGCTTTTGTTTTCACGGATAAAGATCGTCAGATAAACCAAAAGAGAATAAAAAATTTATAGGTATAATAAAGAAAAAGTTTCAGTATGAAGCTGTGGCTTTTTTCACTTAATCTTAATATGCTCCTTGCTAATAACACCTTCCCGAACAAGTTCGATGATATCTCTCTCTGTCAAACAGCCATAATAGAACAGATGAATGGCGGCAATTCCCCAGTCTATGAAAGGCGGGGCATCGCTGCCATCTGTCTTTAATGGCGCTCCCAGGGCTGCATCGTCGATATAGATATTTCCATACACCTTGGGAGAAGCAGTCCACTCCTTCTGGTTGGGATTCTCATTGATGCCATATAACGAGATGCCTCGTTGTGCAAACCAGTCGATGGCTGGCTTGAGCGTATCTACCCCCTCTGAGTTGCGGCTTCTCATGGAGCTTAACAGAAGCTTATGTCCGTTGGCTACCAATCTCTTAAGAACAGGCACCGCTCCAATATCTTCTCCGACGGCAGGGTAGCGATGTTTCACTACCGTGCCGTCGAAGTCGAGTACTATATAATATCCATTTGTCATCAATCAGTCGAGTTTAATGTCTTCGCACCCAGGGAAGAGGTTGAGGAATAGCTGGGCGTTGGCTGGACGGTCGTTCGAATACAATGACATGCCTTCAGCTATAGCTTGTTTCATCCCCTCAGAACAGTTCATCACTTCAAATGCCATTTCTTTATCTTGTGGATCCCTAATTGGATGTGGCCATTTCCTAGATACAAGATTGAACAGTGTAGCAGCTACGCCAAAAATATCTGCCTGTGGACCAAAGTATTTCATACCTCCTTTATTTTCTGGTGCGGAGAATGGACTTCGAGATGGTGTTTCGCGCATACTTATCAACTTTCCATCCTTGTCATATTGATGTGCTACACCAAAATCAATCAATATGGCTTCTCCGTTTTCATCGATAACGACATTTTCTGGTTTAATGTCAAGATGTAATATGTTATGTTTAAACATAACGTGAAGTGCCTTACACATTGGAACAACAATTTTGTCAATAATTAGTTGTTCTGAGGTTGGAACCAGATTAGAGATGATCATATCTTTGAGTGAAGCTCCTTCATAGAATTTCATAACATAATAAGAGGTACCTGTAGATTCATAATCAAATGATGTTTTAACCTCGGTTACATGGTTGTCTTTTGTATCCGCCATGGTCAGAAGGAATTTGGACTCACTTCGGAACGTTTCACGTATAGTGTCAAATGTAGCAGCTTCTTTAGGATCGCACGTCACTCTGCACGTTTTTGTGTTTTCGCGGAAACACATCAAGAATGATAATCTTGGATAGAATTCTTTGATAGCTATAATTTCCTTTGATCCATTGTGTTGGTCTAGCATTTCTGCACGATAAGTATAACCGAAAGCTCCGCATGAGAGATAGTTCAGAATAGTATATTTCTTGTTACCATCCTTAAGTTCAAATCCTGCAGGTAGTGCATCGCGTGCTTTCTCCTCGTCTGATAATTCTACTTTTACCTCTTCCTCTACTTCCTCCTCTTCTATAATTGGCATATAGACGATGAGATTCAGGTAATCTTCTTCTGTTACAGGCTCAGGTACCATGTTGTTCTGCCCATAGGGGTGAAGTTGTCTGAGCACATATGTCTCGTTGAGCTCATTGATGAGCCACCTATAATCTTTAAAATCACCTAATGCGAATGCATACCCATCTTCAAAAAATGCGGATCCGAAGTCGACGTCGAAGATTCTCGGCTCAGCGGGACCTGCTGCATTGACTATCAGACAATCCTCATCTAGATGATAAGCAGGGTTGAATAGATTATTGATAGGTCTCCTCTCAATGTTTTCATTTGGACGTACCTGTCCATAATATGTTTCATCTCGATTGATATAGGCTAGAACACGTTTGTCTTCTTCTATCTTGTCAAGATCAAGAACGACACGTGGAATCCTCGATACTATGTCGCCGAGACGGACTTTCTTGTATCCATCTTGCTCTGGCAGTTCTGATACGATGAGTGACTTAAGATATCCCTTTTTCTTAACATTGCTCACCTCGATATATTCGGAATACATGTTGTCTTCGATAAGATCTTGCATAGATACACTTTGTGACAAAGGATTTGTGCCATCTATGAAACGAATGAGCCCTTTTTGAGCAATGGCTTTCTGGGCATCTACCATAACGGCTACTTCACCGAATGGGAGTAGAGCGATAGTGTCAATCCAGTCGCGCTTCAGGGCTTCTTTGAAGTTGGCGGTCTCTTTCTCGAAGATCTCCTTCGGCAGGACCATACCGGCATACCGGCCTTTAAAGTCTGGATCGCCCATACATTTGCCTAGGCAGAAATCGAAGGCAGACTCGCCATTGATGAATCCGGTATAGGTAGAGATGATATAGTCAATCTTTTTGCCGTTGAGCCATTGTGTGGAATCGCGCTGCAGGAAGTGCTCATTAGACACGCCCATACCGTAATTCAGCAATAGACCAGCTGCATATAGCTTATCGTTTGTATCACCATCACCAAAGAAATTGTTTTTCGACTGCAACATAGCGCCTGCGATGGAACATCCTGCAAACGGGTTATACACCAGTCCTTTACCATCGTATTGGAGTAGAGCGCTCAGTGCACGGGCTATTCTCAGTCGTGGACGCTTGGGTTGAATGCCAGAATTAACCAAGATATGGTTGAAAATGTTGAGATACTTCTCCTTCAGGTACGAAATGGGCGTATCAAGCAGGGCTTCGGCGAGAACGAAAGTAGCGTATTGGCGCTGAGCCTTCTCGCAGGCCTCATTACTGGAATGATGTACCAGACGGCCTATTCTGTGGTGATATTCGCGAACCACATCCCGCTCGTCGTTGTTCTTCAGCGTCTTGTAGATTTGGAGCAGGCTGCGACCTATCTCCATGTCGACAGCGACTGTGGTCACGCCATCCTTAATCCATTTGTTGACTCTGCTCCTCAGGGACACATCCAGTTCCACCCAGTCGTAGTTGATAATCTCTTTGGGACTGAGTACACATGCAGGATTTTCAGGAATGCTCGTTCCTACTGCGATTCTCAACTTACCATTTGCTGCCAATGCCACCATCATCAGCGGCATCAACGTATCCGGATTGTAGTGGTAGTAATTCTCCACTGCATCATGCAATTTGCTTGGAAAATTCTTTTTTGCCATAGGTTTTATGTTATTTGTGTGACATTATTTCTTTGAGTTCAGCAATTTTCGCCTCGGTCTCTTGGATTCCTTCAGGATTATGTTGCTCTTTATATAGTTTGAGGCAGAGTTCGAATTGGTGCAATGCTTCATCATATCTGCCTAATCCTTGATAAACAGTGGCTAGGGTATCAATAATTCCTGGATTGCCAGGAAAGGCTGCTACTGCTTTTTCAGCCCAAGGCAGGGCATCTTCGTATTTGCCCATGAGATGGTAGGAGTTCCTCAGATGATGCCAGGAATATCTTGATGGTCTTCATAAATGCAATATCGTTTTATTATTAGTTCAGTAACCACTTCCAAACAGGGATGACCTCGATGGTGCCATGCTGATCGGTGATGGTTTCTTCTTCATCGTAGGTAAGGATGATCCGACGGCTGCAAGGCAGACGGTGAGGGAGTTTCTGAAGAGCTTCTGTTTCACGCTTTCGGGTGTCTTCTTCGCGAAGGGAGTAACTTACCTGGATGGCAAGTTCTGCGTCAGGGATATAAAAGTCGACTTCAAAATTATCGTGATAAAAGAAAACGCGTTCGTTTTCGGGGTCATGACCATAAGTGCGGAACAATTGGAGTGCGACGAGGTTCTCGAGCAGCATGGCGTCTTTGTCGATGAGGAAAAGGCCGAGTATACCAGTGTCAATGAAATAGTACTTGCAATTACTTTCCTTATC